>JAABUL010000128.1_pt1 | contig 152306 bp, 153 predicted proteins | sample 5559151 | NCBI WGS metagenome assembly JAABUL01 (sample SAMN10711876, study PRJNA513368) | rock metagenome | isolation source: Antarctica rocks | place: Antarctica: Victoria Land, Pudding Butte sud | reverse complement strand
CACTGCCAGGGGTGGGTGCTGTTGCTGTCCGAGATGTACAGTACCTTACTCTACAAGTCCTTCCTGCAGCGGGCTGGACATTGCATTAGCGTTGCAATCAGCGATGGCCGAAAATGGTAATATTACCAGCATATTGAGATATTGAACTTCAGAAAGTGTGTAGGAAAGTCACAAGTGTGCAAGGATATTATATTAAACTCGGGTCAATTAAACAATCTATGAGAATATGCAGAAGAAAACGAAAGAAAAAACATCGAATATCTGAAATATAAGTATATATTAATTCTAAAAGGGAATAAATTTCTCTTTACCATTCTAATGTTGAATTAATGACTGGTTATTGCGATCGTATAAGTAATAATAATAATAATAATAATAATAATAAATTCATACACCCTTGTGACATCGGTTAGGCCGACCCATGGGGGACTCTATGCTATCTGTATCGAGTGAACAAAACCCTCTGAGGTAGAAAACCACTCGCAGTCTACACGGCTGCTTCACGCAGCCGAAACAGTGAGTTTTGAGACTATGTATCAAATTTGTTCGCGTTGATCGCACGTTAGAGAACGAGTGTTCTAGCCACTCTAAATTGCTCCAAGAGCTTCGTTTCCATCATCATCTTCGCTACTGCTCTGAGGCCCTTCGTGATGGCAACGATTATTCGATAGTTCGAGAAGTCAGCATCTTGTAGCATTCTTGATCGCAGGTGCGACCAGTTCGAGCAGTGCATGAGTACATGCTTCGTCGTCTGATGACTTCATTCGCAGTCGCATCGCGAGCTATCCGTGCCTGAAACGTTTCTAGAGTGCAGATAAGCGTTCAGATCTATGCGTTCGATTCTGATGTGCATTGCGAGGATGCTTTCTGCTTTCTGAAGATCATCACGCATCTTTACCGTCTTATTGCTCAGGTGCGACCTTTGTGCTGAGATTGCGTTGACGTCTGCGACGCGTTCTCTGTACTTTTCCCATCGTTGATTTCATTGATCTTTGTGATACTGCGTTATTGCGATGCTATCGCTTGTTGAAATCGTTGTGAAGAAGAGGGTGCATCGTCTGCGTCTTGACTGTATCTTCGCACCTTCTTGAATGAAGACATTCAGAAGTACTATTTTCTTGATGACGAGTGAGCGAGAAATGACGCGATTAACTTTCGTCAAACGAACGCGTATTAGTTCGCATGCTTGTCTGATCTCTTGCGTTCGATCGTCGACTCGACTGTGTAGCGTGACCTTGTTCTGTAGCATGTTCAGATGAACATGTAGCAAACTCATGTATGTTTCTGCCTCTAGAGTTTCGATGTTTACTCTTTTGAACACTTCTGCTACGTGACACAGAGTCTGATTCTGAAGTGTTTCTAGTCTGTGTTCTTTGCTCGACAGTTCATCTTTCTTGTCGTGCTGATGTCAGACTGACGCTTCAAATGCGATTTCTGATCTCACTACTGCTGAGTATACTTGTCTCGCTTTTGTGAAGATAGCTCTTCATGTGAAAACTTTAAGATGATTAAGTGTCAGCATTCTTGTGACGTGATTCGTCTCTATTTGTCGAAGATGCGCGCCTCATCGCAGTTTCGTGTTCAGTTGCATCTCTAGAACTCGTACGTCTGATTTCGATTTGATAACTGAGCTTTCTATTTGTATGCTAGTCATCATGTTGAACCTCTTCGATTTTCTAGTGAAATGCGTGAGCTCATACTTTTCTGATGCGAACGTTGCGTCATGAGTGCGAACTCATTTCGCGCAGACGTCGTGTGCTTTGCTCAGTGTTTTGCAGATTTCTTCAGTGAATCTGTCGTAGACTAGAATGTTAATATTGTTTACGAAGTCAAGCACTTCGATTTTAATTTTCAATGCTTTGCATTTTTTGATTAAACTTGCGTTGAAGAATAGAAAGAGAATCGATGAAATGAGAGATCTCTGCGATATGCCTGCGTTTACCTCGCGTATGTCGCTCATTTGTTCATCGAATATTAGCGATGTCTCTTGATTCTTTAGAAAGCTGCGTGTTCATTTGATTATGTAGCTTGACGTTCTTTTCATTTTCAGCGTATGCAGAAGTCTGACGTGTGAGACTCGATTGAACGCTTCGACGACGTCTAAGCTTAGCATGAAAGTCACATATTTGGTTTCACAGTTTCACACTGTTACGAGTGTGTCGAAATTGAATAAAGTTTTCTAGTCAATAAGCTCTAGAAGTTTTGACTCATGTTAAACCTCAGTTTCAATACTCTATTCTAGCGCTTTTGATACTTGAGCAAACCTGCTTTGTTTTCTTTGTTTTGCCCTACTATAGATACAGCTCGAAATTCTCTTTGATTTCTTCTGTATTCTTAATATTCTAGTTATAGCTATCTCTATTGATCAAACATTCTATTCAGCTACGCACTATCTCGCTGCAGTGTGGTTAGATTCTAGGCATGATCTCAACATTATATTAAGAATTCGTTTATCACACGATATCGATTTCATTACTCATTCAAGATACTCGTCTAGGCAGAACGAGTCTAAAGAAATTCATTTACCTGATGATCAACGCAATCGAAAGACAGAACAACATCAGAGAGTCAATAGAATCAACGACAAGACTGTTTGAATTGCTAGAGAATCTACCGCTCATTAAGTAGACACAGTTCATTCGATTAATAGAATTGACGATAAAGAATCTTCGTGAATTGCTTGAGAATCAACTCATTCTCATGAAGCAGACGAGTGAAAACAATCTGTTCAATTTCTTTCTTTCAAGCTTGTGAATCAGTCGAGTCAAAACAATCTGTGTCATCAAATTCGATTCGACTCAATTCGAATCAAGATCAATCTAGTGAGTCTGCTACAAAGACACTGTCAATGCAATGATTTACCTACTCACATCGCTCTATTTATCAGTGAATCGATCTACCTCACGTTCACATGCAACTAGTGAGTCTGCTTCAAGAGCAAGTCGATAGTCGATCTCTTCGATGAGCAAGTCGACTAGTGAGTCTGCTTCAATGATCATTCTATCTCACATAGTGAGTCTGCTACAATAGACATTTGATGAGTTGATTTGAATCAATAGAAAGATTGATAGAAAGACAGGCATCAAGACTCTACATCAGTGCTATGAACTACACTACAAGTCATAGAGACATGACTTTTAAAGAGAAGAAGATAATGTTACGAGTGTGTTGAAATTGAATAGAGTTTTCTAGTCAATAAGTTCTAGAGATTTTGACTCATGTTAAACCTCAGTCTCGATACTCTATTCTAGCGCTTTCGATACTCAAGCAAACCTGCTTCGCTCTCTTTGTTTTGCTTTACTATAGATACAGCTTGAAACTCTCTTTGATTTCTTCTGTATTCTTAATATTCTAGTTATAGCTATCTCTATTGATCAAACATTTTATTCAGCTACGCACTATCTCGCTGCAGTGTGATTAGATTCTAGGCATGATTTCAACACACATTGTGTGAACTTAGTCTATTAGTAGATCTAACGTCGAGATCACGAATCGCTTGCGTCTCGCTTTCATTTGAGCATTTGATAGCATGCAATGAGTCTCGATTATGTCACTCAGTCTTTTGATCATGATCGACTTCAGCGCTTTGCTCATGATATCGAGCAAAGCAATGAGTTGATACGTCTTTGAATCGATATAGTCGCTTTTCTTCAATTTGCGTAGTACTATTGTCTGAGTCTTTTTGAACTGCTTCGAATGATACTTGTGTGTTACGCATGCGTTGAATAAACTCGTCAGTACTGAGATCAGTTCTGCAAGACTCGCTTGAAGCGCTTTGTTTGAAATATCTGAAGCGTTCGACGCTTTGTCTGCTTTTACTCGTCTGATTGCCTGCTTCACTTCATCTTCTGTGATGCGTGAATTGAATGAGACTGTCAGAGATATGAATGATTCTGCGATGTCGCTGACATTCGCTTGAGAAGATGAGGGAAAGAACTTTTTCCGCAGTATCTCGATTTTTTTCTCGAACGTCGTTGTCATATGATTGATGTCGCTTCACTTCAGTGACGAAAACTGAGAAAGCTTTTTAGATAGCTGACTTTCGATTCTAGCTCATTTTGCAAAGCATCATATCGATTTGAATGCTTCACTCAGCTCATGCATTTGTGTTCTGAAGTGTGCGCGTTTCGTTTGTCGAATGATCTTGTTTTTATGATCATTGTGCTTCAGATATTCATTTCACGCTTCTAATGTGTCTTGCGTTTTTCATATGATTCACAGTCATCTTGATTTCATTACTACTTTGAAGCAGCTTTGATTTCAAAAGTCTTTTGCTTGATTTGATGACTTTGTCAAAAGAATAGATTTCTTGATGATCTTCTGTAGCACTCTGATAATCTTGCACACTCTGACATTCATCATAGTCTTGTCGTCTAAAGAGTGTTTCAAAGATAGATGTATTTGCAGATAAGCACTCAATGCTTCTGTATTCATTTTCTTTCAAAGTCATCAAGTCAAGAGTTGCACTGAGATTGTTTGTAAACATAGCTCTGTGATGATCGAAAGATGATTTGATCTCTGATGCAGATTGATTTGTATCTTGCACTTGCGTGTCATGAACTGTATTTTCTCGCTGCTAAAGACTAGATCAATCGTCGTAAATTGATTGTGAGCTTCGCGAGTAATAGTGTCTGATTTCAGTAATAATTTCAGTCTTGCGTTTGTAATGACGTTTAGTAGAGTATCAGTCGTCGTATGATGAGTGAAGCATCTTCATTCTTCTCAATGAGAATGATGTAGATTGAAATCTTCTACGATCAGTTGTTCGCAGTCATTCTTGAGTAGTTCGTTCAAACGAAAAATGATTGAAGATTTCTCTATGAATGTAGTAAATAGTGAGCATGAGTTGTAGACGTTTAGAAGTCTTAGCATCTGCGTTTCGCTGTCTGTGTTGCGAGTTAATATTCTGATTGAGCAAATGTTTGACTCAGCTGTTTCTACTATTCATTGATCGAATTTTAGATGTTTGTTAACGTATATGCATGTTCTTGATTGAGATGATGAGTTTTTCACTAGGTGAAAGAAGTTGTGTGCTGAACTAAATGACTGCAAGTCATTGTTGTTGCGATCTTGCTTCTGTATAGCTACTATGTCGAATTCGCGAACTTCTCTGTCAATTAGAAATGATTCTTGAATTCTTAATGATTTTCTGATGTTGTACTGTAGAATTCGTAGAAAAGACTGTTTTGTCATAAAGTTATTCATAGTTGTTGTTGACTCTGCAATGAGAAGACTCTTTGTATGCTTTCAATCATCGATGATCTTTCTCACTTTCTGATTGAACGTTTCTGAATCTGCTCAGATGTTGTCTCGTCTGAGTCATTACTCACGCAAGAGAAAAGATCGACTCGTCTTTTCTTGACTTCTACTATCTGTCAAGCTGATTCATCAGCGATTCAACTGCGTGTTTTCAGCATGACTGTTGCTGAGCTCAAGAAGTTTGTTGAATCAAAAGAATTCATTGAATCTGAAGAGTTCGTTGAATCTAAAGAGTTCAGAAACAGCAAGAAGAGTGTGCGATTGTATTTAAATGTCTCAGAGTATCTGAACGATCTGTTTCTATAGATTTCAAACGCTTGTTTCATCTGCTGTTGTCACTTGAAGCAAATGTGTCTTCAGAGTTTGTGATTTTCGTTGCAGTTGACGCAACGTCTTCTATTCAAAGACATCACACACTTCTCTATGTGATGCTTGTCTGCGCATTTTTCGCAGCACTGATTCTTTCTGCAGATCTTAGTCATGTGATCAAATTCGTGACATCTGAAGCATTGTGTGATGCGACAGTTCTTTTCAAATAGCTCGCATGCACATTCTTGATACGAGTTCAGCATGCTCACGTTCATTAGCCGATTTGTCATCGCTTCGATCGCGATCTCTACGATGAGCGACGAATGAGTCTTTTCGCTATCTGCTACCTTCTTGAGCCAGGCTATTCTTAGAACTTTCAGATCTTCATGAAGTCTTGCATTATCTTTTATCAGCCTTTCAATGACCTTTTCTTGATTGCTCATGTCTATTGTAGTGCGTACTTCATGTGTCAGCACTGCGAAGGTTCGACGTGCTACGCGTGCCGAACTCGCGATTTCTTTTGCTCACGTCTGAGTCTTTTCCAGGTTTGCTCGAGCATCTGAGCTAACTGCGTGAAGGGAAATGTCATCGCTGCCCAGCTTGCGAAGTGACATGATTAGGTTCCTTTGGCCTGTCGACACGCCTGCGATTCCCTGTAGAATCTGTCCGGCCGACTTCTTCTGTACCTCTTCTATTTCTCTTCTGTTCATTATCTTAACCATGACTTCTCGTCCCTTGCGAAGCGGCGGCGGGTCGCCCCTAGAACGTTGCTCCCCCGTCGCTATTTCTTCTCTTGCCACGTTCGCCCATGACGTGGTTTCCGTTGAAAGACGCGTGTTTCCCTGTGTATGCAACTGCTTGTTAAGCAGTTGAACTGATGCCTTCAGTTCCTGTACATTCTTCGCGATGAACGCGTTCTGATTCGCGTGGTGTTTTCCTCCTGGGTCGAGTCGAAGGCGTCGAACCAGCTTCAATGCTACCTCTTTCCACGGATGATCTTTGCCCTTCTCTTTCTCTAACGTTGGTATCTTTATTAGTAGGTCAATAATATTAGCAACGTTCTCTTCGCCGTCACGTGAGCGTTTCGGCCCCGCGTCTCTGTTTCCTTGCGACGGATCGACGTCGCTCGCAATCGTCTTCGAACCAGCACTGCTGCGATTCGTGCAATTCATCGTCGTTCAACCGTCTTCTAGGTTCACTCTGCCTTGTTTGTAGTGCTCTTTTTCAAAATTTGTGATGCGTGCGTTGTGGTTGTTTTTTTCGTCGCGATCGTATAAGTAATAATTAATTTAATAAACTAACTAAATAATAGCTATTTACTCAGTTTAATATATGCGCAAGGGAAGCAAATAGGGAAGCAAATAGGGTAGGAAGTCATGAAGGAAGTCATGAAGGGTGTTCGGTAGAGAATCATGAAGGGAACCATGAAGGGTGTTCGGTAGGGAATCATGAAGAGAATCATGAAGGGTGTTCGGTAGAGAACCATGAAGGGAACCATGAAGGAAGTTTGGCAGGGAATAATGGAGGGAACCATGAAGGGAGCCATGAAGAGTGTTCGATAGGAAACCATGGAGGGAGCCATGAAGGGAGTCATGAAGGGTGTTCGGTAGGGAATTTTGGTAGGGAGTTTGGTATCGAGTCATGACGGGTGCTTTCTATTGAGCTACATAGTTAGCTTGTGTTATGAAGCATGTATGGAGCATACTATGAAGTGAGTCATGAAGCGAATGACGCGTGTTCAAACGCGTTGCATAAAGCATGCTTTGAATCATTTTTGAAGCATGTTTTGAAGCGAGTAGACAGATGGTTAGATCGTTAGACGAACGAGTAGGTAGCTGAGTTGATCGCCGTAGCGATTTTCTTCATTGGAAGCGCAATTAGCGGCGCTGCTGTAAGCATTACGATGCTTATTGTTGGCAGGGCTGTTCAAGGATTGGGCGCCGGGGGTCTGTTGTCTTTGGTGAGTATAGTCGTTGGTGACCTCTTCTCCCAGAGGTGAGTTGAGCTGTACCTAGATCCTGTCATGGCTGGACCAACCCACTCCCTGGAGAACGTGGTAAATACTATGGAATCGTGGGCATGGTTTGGGCTGTCGCCTTCACGCTGGGTCCACTGATAGGAGGCGCCTTCACAAAAAAAAGTATCGTGGAGGTGGTGTTTCTATGTCAATTGTAAGTCCGTTTTTACCAACCTCTTCACTGCTCGCATATAACGACATAATAACCAAACTCATCTCATAGTGCCAATCTCGTTCATCATCATTGCTTTGATGCTTAAATTGGACACGCCGAAGACACCCATACTCGCAGGAATCAAGGCCATCGACTGGGTCGGTAGCCTCGCCCTAATTGGTGGCCTTTTGATGTTCCTCCTCGGGCTCGACTTTGGCGGCACCGTTCACCCCTGGAATTCAGCAACGGTCATTTGTCTTATTGTGTTCGGAATCGTCACTCTCATGATCTTCGTTGCAGTAGAGCGGTACTCTGCTCGGTATCTCATCGTCCCTGTGCACTTGTACTCGAACGTGTCCAACTTCGCCATTTTCGCCGTCAACCTGTTCCACGGGATCGTCTTTACCTGCAACACCTACTTCCTCCCTCTATACTGCCAATCTGTCCTTGGAGAGAGCCCGCTCCTTTCCGGAGTGTTGTTGCTCCCCTTCGCCATATCCATGTCCGTGGCCACGGTGAGTACAGGCACCTACCCACCTTGAGAAAACGGGTCGTTATCACGAATGTATCCGCCTTAGGTTTGTCCTGTTAGTCCTAGCGCCTCGGGCTCTCCTATTTCCCAGTTTCGAAGACGTGGTTGAAGATCATCATCTACCAGATCATTTCCGGTTTCGGTGTCGGACTCATCTTCCAGCCTCCTCTCATCGCGCTGCAGAGCAATGTCTCGCCGCAGGACAATGCTGCGGCGACGTCATCCTTTGGTCTCATGCGCAACGTTGCCAGCGCGATTGGTGTGGTCATCGGTTCGGTGGCCGTCGCGAACAAGATGGACGCTCAGCAAGACATGCTCATTAACGCGTTGGGCGCTTCGACCGCCAACCTCTACTCGGGGAGCAATGCGCTGGCTAATGTCCTTCCTATCAACAAGCTTAACGGCCGGCAACAAGCGGTCGTTCGCAAAGCGTTCTGGATATCTATTCGGAACATATGGATCGTCGCCGTGTGTTTCTCGGCAGTGGGGCTTTTGGTCTGCCTGCTTATCCGGCGCAAGACGCTGGATAAGACTCATGTGGAGGTGAAGACCGGGGTGGCTGGGGCGGAGGAACGGAGAAGGATATTGATGGAGCATAGGGAGGGGAAGAGACAGGCATGGACCAAGGAATCAGACATGATCCACCTCTTTAGGTAAACCGACGTACATAGAATATGCTTAGTGCGGGGTACGGATAGATTCAATTTAACAACGCAACACCCCTCCCCCTAATTCGCTTCATGCAGTCACCACCACACTGCCAAACCCGGTCTTTGATGATTAAGTATGTATGGTATGGCGGTAGCTGGACTATCCTCAAAGGACTCTACGAGCGTGTGAGTGGAATGGAGAAAAGGTAATTTTAGACGCGGTGATGGAAAATGAGATTACTGGGATGGTGAATTGAAGGCGTGGGAGGTGTGGGGTTTTGGTTAGAGGAGGTAGAATTACGGTAAGCTTTTGGGGAGAAGTGATGGGGGATGAGTAGGGAGGGTTTAGGGGGATGGTTTTGGGAATTAGGTTGGTATTTGGGATGATGTGGGAAGCTGTGTTAGGTTGGAGTTGTTATCATGGGATGAGTAGATGAAGGCTGGGATAAGGTATGTGCAATGATGTTCTACCATTGACTCGGGATGGATAATTCATTGGAGCTATGTTCGTCTCCAAGACTTGGCCGATCCGTATCACAATATCACAAGCAGCACCGCTCCTCCCCTAGTGTGCCGCCACCTCGCCGTTCTCTCCCATGCAGACGCCGATAGCTGTGTACTCGTCCAAATCTTCGGCGGGCAAGCCGAGCGTCTTGTTGTCAAGGCCCCGCCTCGACTCATAGTCGCCGTCGCCGTTGTTGAAGAACATGCGGCTGTAAAGCTGCTTCGCGAAAGCCCCAAAGTTGCCCTGCACCACGGCGGCATGGCCATCCTTCCAGCGCTGTTCGGCGGAATCGTGGGTGATGGTCCAATCGGCATCGGTGGTATTTGTGACGCGCTTGACGCTCTCAAACATGCCGCGCTGGGTCAGTCGGAAGCTCGATATGTAGGTGGAGCGGTTGCAGAACTGCGAGAGCGTGGGTGATTTGTTCTTCTCGTCCGCAGGAAGTTCTTTCAGACTCAACAGATTGGCCATGGCTCGGCCGCAGCTGGGCCAGGTGCTGGTGTTGATGAGCACGTTGCCGCCGTCGAACAAGCAGAAGGAGCACTTCTGGAAATCGAAACCGAAGCGGTCCGCTTCGTCGCCCAGGCTAAACTCATATCAGAAGTTGCAGACCAGCAGTAGGTATGAGCTGACGCCAAGGCTCTCGATTTCGGCGAGGGTGCTGTCGCGGCTCTGGCCGAGGAAGCTGTCGTTGCACAGCGAGTCATTGGCGGCATCGTGGCCGAACCAGTTGGGCTGAATATACGACACGCCGGCCTTGGCGGCAGCGCGTACGAGCTTGCTGATGATGTCGCGCGGAGCCGATATCGACATGGTGATGAGTAAGGCCTGCTGTCCCCGAAGCGCTTCTACCAGTGCCGTGTCATCGTCGCTGCCGTAGTCGACGCGGGCAACTTTGACACCTTCCGGCAGCTTGTTGGTGCTGCTGGGGCGTGCGATGGCCGTCTCGACAAAGTTGCCGTTCTTGAGGATTGCATCTGTCAAGTGCTTTCCCATCTGCCCGCCGGCCTGTCATCCAGTTAGAAATGACATTCTTGACTCAAACACGGTGGGGTGAAAACTCGATGTACCCCAATAATGGCCACCTTTTCAATGCGGTTGGAGAAGCCGTTAGGCTGATCTTTGGCATATCCCTTTGCCATGGTCGTCTTTGTGCTGAAGGCTCGAAACCGAGAGATGGTTCTTGACTGGCTATTGTACTAGATGGCCGTCTAGCCTTCTCCACCAGCGACCTGTGTGGTAAACGGGCAATGGACTTTGTGCAGACAGCGAGCATGCTGCTCCCACGTTCTATTAGCTAGTGCCTGGCAGGTGGAGATATCGGCCTTAAACGGTCCCGGCGGTGTCGATTCAGGATCCCCATTTTCGGAGAAGGAAGCGTATGCCTGTTAAACGCCGTTGATGGTGGGGCTGAGCCTGGCATGCACAGATATCAGTAATACCATGCAAAGGATACCGCAGTTCTTTAAAATACACAATACGGATACGAAAAGTTGAAACCTTCGCTTCGCAAGGTGACGGTATTAAACTGTTCCATTCGTGTCGTAAGGTTTCTGCATGTATGCATATTTCCTCCTCCAGGGATTGATCTCTAAATTCTCACCGTGACTGTCAGCGAGGGCCAAGAGATTAAGTTTTTGAAAGCAGACAGGGATAACATGCATGAGACATGTGGTATGGAAGTTTGGAAAGCGTGCCATATGCTGACTCGTCGGAGCATTCTGCCCTTTGTAGCACCCATGCAAACGTGCTATGATACCGATGCTTTCCCTGCGCACAGATGCCTGCTTACTATTTCGATTCCGCGTGTCTCTACGGAATACGTAGTTATCTATTGCCAGATACTGTGACCCGAACATCCGTGCCTCTGTTGGTGGCACAGCCTGATGGGTTTGAGCACCACCGGCTTCTTCTGGTCCGAAATAGTGACAAGGAGAGAGAAAAAAATGTTGATTTGAATTAATAAGCCGTCAGAAAAGTCTTGTGTTCGAGTGATTCAAAGGATAAAGGTAGCCCTTGTATTTCTAGAGCTCTCCTAACTCAAACCGGTTCAAGGTACTCCAAGCTCACGAAGCTTCATCGGATACTTCCATTTGGAATGAGCGCCTGCCGGCGAGTCGGCGGGCGGCTTTTCAAGCAGGCACCGCCTCAATGATGCTTTCCGTCGAGTCAGCATGGCTGCGTATCTTGACTACCTTCAAGCCGACAGAAGTCAGGATGTCGCGCCATTGTTGCTCGTTTCTTTCCATCGCAGATAGACAGGCGAGCATGGTCCAGTCCCAATTCGTCTCTCTCAACCCAGTACCAACATCGGGAATAACGATTTCGTTGATGAAGATCTTAGAATATCCCGTGCGCATAGCAGGAATGATGTTCTTCAGTATGAGCCGAGCTTTATCGTCGGGCCAATCATGCAAGACCTGACGAAGGTAATATACACGGGCGCCTGTAGATCAGAATGTCAGAAGGTAGAACTGGATGAGTGGCTAAATAGTAAGAGAATACACTTACCCTCAACGGGTTGTGGAGTGAAGAAGTCATGCACGGCGGGCTCGAACACTTTGGTCTCAGCAACGCCTTTGATGGTCTCGGGTAGATCTTGGAGGACCAGACGTCCTGGCAGTTCTGGGTACCTCTTCTTCAGTTCTAGAAGCTCGTGTCCCAAGCTCCCTCCAACGTCTACCATAGTAACGGCCTTCTCATCTTGCTCCAAGCCTTTAATCACCTCTTCTTTCACAGGGAACCAATCAAGCCAGTGAGCCGCGTGGGTACCAGCCATCCAGGTGTTGAAGTTGTGGAGGAGGGTTGAATTTTCTGGCTGCATGATCCACGCAAAGCCGTTGAGTTGAGTATCATAAGCGTATTGGAAGGGGCCGTTCATGGCGTCTGTGGGATTCCGGTATTTGGTTTTCGCAAAGTAGGCTGGCAATTTGTAAAATGCTGGTGCGACAAAGTCATAACTGTGCCAATTAACATGTCGTTCTCGTATCAGAAATGACAATGCTTACTTATGTTTCACCCCAGCTTGTGCTACTGGGTCCGACAAAGCCTTTGAGATAGGTGTTGCTTTAAAGTGGACTTGATCCACTTGGTCAATGACTCCTGTGGTTGCGAGGTGTCTCAGAAGACGGGCTAACGTGTGTAGATTAACATCAACATCCCACGATATGTCATGCCAAGGGAAGGAAGACAAACTCAGAAATGCTGGATCAGCGCCCGTGTCTTTCTCGAGTTCTTTTATGCTCTTGCCGCTGGGCCCGGCCTGTCCTAGTATTTCGAACAAGCCAAGGTCTAGCGCAATACGAATGACTGTAGCTTGGAGAGGCTGAGGCACTCACAGAAGGGGTCTTAGTATGTGGAAGAAGTGGTAAAGAGGTGACAGAAAATCAGAGCTTTACCAAAAACGCAATTCGTTGGAAAGTATCTCCAGGCGTCTCTACAGTATTAATAAGTTTTTGAGCGGCTTTTTGCACGGCTCGGCGAGTCTGAAGATCGAGGGAATCACTGTCTGCGACGCGTGTTGCCAAAGCGTTGAGGCTCTGCTCAACGGACTTTGTGTCTGAATTTGTGTCCATGGTAAGCAAGGGTTACTGGATTGATTGGTATATATATATATGTTTAGCGGTTTAACGGTTCAACGGTTCAGACGAATATCCAAAGCCCAACAAGATATAATCGAAGAATCGACTAATACGAAAGACTTAGGAAGATATCTATAGAGGATGGACTGGGACCGCGAGAACGTACGAAAAGATAATGGAGAAGGCAAACAAACTGTTTACTGTAATAAGCAGACACGCCAGACACATACCACAGCTGCAAACCAGACAAGATCAATGCATGTGCCACATGCTCTGAAATGAAATACCCACTCACACGACATGACTGCAGTGATCATTCAGCTCCCTGGAGGTTGCCTGGAGTCGCCAACTTTGCAGCAATTACAGGGATGGAGAAAGGGTTGTGTCAGGGTCGGTAAGCAGCAGGCGGCCTGCTGGCGTTACTATTGTTGCTTGCTCCGACCTTGTTGGCTTCGAATCCTGAAGGAGCTGAAGCCGGTCTGACACACAGGTATTCCGTATAGTAGTTGCATTACAGTAGTCCCAAAGCATTCTGAGCCTTGTCGTACATACATACCCTGCCTCAGACGGGCCGAATGCTAGTCCCTCCGCCAGAGCTCCACAGTAGGTACGAGTACCTTAACCGCCCAACCTCCAACCACCAACCACCTCAGTTAGTCTGGATCCCGAGACGCGCCCTTTACTCCTCGCATGCATGTACCCCGTGGTAGACCTCTGACTCCGGCGCGCGAATCTCTCGCTTCGTTGCACTCCATCATGCCATCTGGCATGCAAGCATTTTCTCGGAAGGAGGGGTCTTGCCGGAAAGATATCGCCATTGGCCTCTGTGGTATGGCGGTTGATTGTCGATAGACTCTGCACGTGGGGACTTCTTATTCGCTAGCTGCAATCCGGAAAAGCAAGGTTGGCCATTAAATGTTCCGTTTCACTTATGATACGGATGAACCCTACGGAATAGGTAGTCAGATGTTCGTTGTTCTTCCGAGGGTGGGCACCACTGAAGGCTGTCAACTTCAAAGCAAGCCTGATATGACGCAAGAAGTCGGGAATATGGCATTACGGAGGTGTTGATTGGGAATTCCAAGTGAGGCAACAGAGATTGGCTATTCGCAAATTGATCCAGACGGTTGGGGGTATTCCGAGAGCTTTGGCCCTACCTTCTCCAACATCGAGAGCCTCCTACGGAATACATGACCTGATGCGACACGATTAGGATTCCAGCCCTGGGAATGTCGAGAGCTAGACCGTGACTCGTGACCCCAGGACTATCTGTTTCAGTATCCACTGTCAACGTATCGGGCGCAGCAACGCGCAGGGAGCACCTATCTGAGTAGCCGCTATTGTTACAACAGGCACGGTGTTATGCATAGCACTACGCCACTTTTGGTATCAATGGCTGATTGCGTCCATTCCACATCCACAATTGTGTATAACCAACGACGCTCGATCTCGTGCTCCCAAGTGAAGGCCTATCTGATAGCAGTCATTCGTCTTCTTCCTCATGGAAGGATCAATCCCTCCTGCAGGTGGTGATCAAGACAGGGGCTCCATTATACTCGGAGTCACCTGGACGTTGACACTCATATCCCTTATTTTTGTATGTTTACGCATGTATACTCGAGTAAGACTAGTACAGAGAATCTGGTGGGACGACTGGCTGGCAGTAATTGCTATTGTGAGTTTCATCTAGTATCGAACAGCCAGGTAAATTGACTTCCAAAGGCATGTGCTTCACCAATCCCCATTATCTGGATTTTCTACGTCCGCGAGGGAGGTGCGCGTCATGTCTTCTATCTAACTCCGCAGCAACGTGGACAAGCCGTCAGACTCAACTGGGTGTCCCAACCTTTTGGTATCATGGCTATCGGTATCGCGAAAGCCTCGGTAGCATTTACAATTCTTCGGTTTCAAGCCCCCAACAAATGGCGCACGAGGGTACTATATTTCATATCTTTGAGTGTAAACATCCTGAATGTTCTGGCCTGTATCTTCACCTTTGCACAATGCAATCCACCGCGGGCATTGTGGAATCCTGAGCTTGCAGCTACTGCCAAATGTTGGGACCCGGCAGTATTTGCGCATTACACTATGGCAGTTGCCAGTATGTCTTCAATTCCTGTTTCTTTTTATAGACGGCTATTCATTAATATGTATAGGTTATAGCGCTTCCTTGGATTTCATTCTAGTTTTCATCTCAACCACGATCATCTGGAATCTAAACCTGAGTGTGAGTCGACGGATTCAACTAGCTGCGCTTCTGGGTACAGGAATACTGTAAAGTCTCACTGTGTTCTATGCTGCACTCTTAGACTAACCTCACTCCATAGCGACGGTGCTTTTGGGATCGTCAAGGCTACCACGTTGAGCTCGCAAAGTGCTAGGTTAGATTACACATGTAAGACTCCTGTCACGAAGCTTTAGTCCTGCACGACAAATCCTAACCTTCTCCCAGGGAACACTTTCCCTCTATTCGTATGGACCATGTAAGTCCTCCACCCTTCAACGCCCCCCAAGATGGTCAAGACCGAAACACCCACTGATAACCACCCCTCTCAGCGCCGAACTCCATGGCATCATCATCGGCTGCTGCCTCCCCACCCTCCGCCCTCTCTACCTCATCATCTTCAAGCGCCCAGGCAGGGAGACCTATACCTCCAAGAAAAACCGAGCCGGCTACATGTTCAAGGACTCTTTACCGCACAGCTACAATTCGAACACTAGGCGCGCGCCGATAGAGAACAACAACCTTAGCAGCGAGGACATCTATATGCCAGTTATAACACGTACGGTTGATGTGGATGTGAGCTTTGAAACGCAGGGGCAGGCCCATGGGAATAGGCATGAGGCAGGGTGGGTGGCGAAACCAGAGAATGCGATGGCGGCTTATCATCCCATCTAAAAGGGTTTGAATTATCTGTGTTTTTGTATATGTTGCAACCAAACCATGAATATTTTTTATCCGTCGATAAGATCATCCAATTCATGAATAATAGCCTGATCAATGAATCAAAACCCTGTTTCATGAAAAACTTTACTTCATGAAAAACTTTACTCGATGGCTCCTGTAAACCTTTATCTATTCATCTATCTACACGAATTGTTGACTATGTACTGTAGGGTGCTTAGTAGAAAGTTACGGAGGGAGCCATGGAGGATGTTTGCGAGGGAGTCAGTCACGAAGGCAGTTTAACAAAGAGCATGTTTAAGCGAACTTTCTATTTGACTTGAATTGTTGATTTTCCAATTCCCGATTCTCCGATTCCCTCGTCTTGTCCCCAAGTTCATGACACAATGAACCGCCGTATCTAATTACAAAGCTACATATTCATCCAACTAAGATATTCAAAAGCTTTTTCACAAACCCATCTTTACCCAATCACAACTCCTAATTTTATCTACCTACATACTGACTCAATTCTTTACATCAATACAATACTATGAATTCCAGAATCCTATAGAGGGATATGGTAAGTTTGTAGTAGGACAGCCACGCGGCGGTACAATCGCTGCACACTGAGGCAATGTCTCGGGTTGGCGCTGTGGACGGACGGTTATGAGCAGCGGCAGCAGCAGCAGGGTCTGTTGGAAGACGCACGGTATGGCTGTCGTGGTCTTACCGCTAGAAGAATTGTGGGTTTTGTGGGTGGTAAGGCCATGGGCTTGGAAATGTTTTCTTAGGGGATGGTGGGGGGTTTTTGAGGGGGGGACTGGAATTAGATTGGGGGATGTGGGGAAGGTTGGGTGTGCATAGTAATGGTGGGAGAACGGGGTATACTTCGGGGTTGGTTGTGGCTTTGCTGCACTGGAAAACTTCTGGCGTTTTTGGTAGGTTGGCTAGAGGAGTGGGCTTTGGAACCTGGTTCCGGAGCAGGAATTCTAGACGGGTGGGTTTGGTGGCTAGGTAGGTGTACGGGGATCCTGGTCTAAGAAGCGCTGCTCCAATTCAAGAAAGCGAATATCTATACATTCCGATTGGACACGCTCTGCTTTACCTCCTTCTTCACATTGATCCCATACGGCGGCAGTTCGGAATCAGGTATGTACTCCGATGCGCGGCAATCCGTATAAGACCCGCCGTGGATCGTCATCTCAAACATCGCTCCCAGCTCCGAGAACTCTTGCATGCGGTGGAATCCACTATCTCCTCCCAAAGGCGCCCGGTTGTGGTCGCGGTTGATTGCTTCGGACGAGCCTTGGGGGTGCCGTTTTTGTATTCGCATGATCCGAACGACTAGGGGTGTTAGGCAGGGGATGCAGGCGCAGATGACGCCGAGGCTGGCTTCGACGCTGGTCCATATTGCGATGTCGACGGCGAGGCCTGGAGGTGAGGAGGTTAGTGTGGGTGATGGGAGGGTATGAGATATAGCTCACGAGTTATGTCCCCAATCTTTTGCGGGATCAAGTGGTTGCTTAGTATGATGCGCATGGTAGTGGCTACACAGACGCTAAGAGGAGGCGTGAAATGTCAGTGGTTGATCTTCAGCCGTTCGAAGCTGAGAGAGACTCACACGCCTCCCAAGAGGAAAATAACAGACAGACCAGTCTTCTTTGTGGAGCCGATGTGCAAATTCCAGACAGCAGGAAGCGGTATCAGAAGGACCATGATGTCTGTGACAAGTTGCATCGAAGATTCGACGAGGTAAAAGACGTTTTTGTTGATACAGTGACCGTGGACCGATATGTCCCAGAAAGACCTGATCGGAGTACATGTATCGATGCTAATAACTGTAGTCGCAATGCAAAAGCTCCACATAAGCCCCCCAGTGATGTACGATACTATACGCATGCGGCGAGTGGGAAATATTCGAACGTAAAATAGTAGCAGGGAGGTTTTGACGGCGGGCATCGTGAGTTGCCAGAAGATATGGGCAAGGTATGCAAACTGTCCATCAGCATAGGCTCCATGTGCCAGTGGTTCGTCCCCAAACATACTTGGGTAACATGCGATACATCTTGAGTGCTGACCGGTGCTGCACCTCTTCCTAGCCCGTATGGCAGCGCTACCACCAGATGAGCTCCATAACATGTTTTCCCATCATAGATATACCTTACCTCCGAGCACGCAGGAGATGGTGATGTAAGAAAGCACCTGTTGAACGGTCAGTTCGAATAACACGACGAACTGGAGCAAGAGTCTTGGGGGATAAATCGGACCAGAGCCACAAACACCATGTAATCATCATACCAGTATTTAGTCACTGATATTCTTCGAGCTAGTAAACGGAGGAAGAAAATCGCAGTTGAGAGAACCATCATCAAGCTCAGGATCGCCAGTATCCGGACTTGGTCAGAACTGTAAGCGGTTTTGCCGGAATCCATAGCTCTCGGGTGTTCGAGGATTCAGCTAGAGTAGAATGTCCCTTGAAGAGGCTTGCGAGAACTTAGGAAGGATCCCCATCGCCTTAGAAAATTGTTGAATGCGCGAGTTAGGTCCTTTGTACGAGGTAGACTATCCACCGTGTGCTGAAACACCATCGTACGGTGTACGTAAGGATCAAAAAAGGACGGCCAGTATTCCGTACACAAAGTAAGCTGGCAAAGACCTATGCCACATTCAGGCGCAGCTCAGGGACCAGCAAAGGTCTATAGGCTGAAGCAGTAATGGCAGGCGGTCCTATTAGACATGCATCAAGTCGCACAGCAATCATTCCGAACCTAACCAGTCATTCCCTTCGGACGGAGTTGTTGACCCATCCACCGGGGGATGAGGCCAATGAGACCTGGTTGGATTATGCATGCTGACGCGCTCGCCTCGGGGCTCATAATAAGGCGACCAATTCACGTGCTCCTAAACAAGGAGTGCGAATTTGAAACTTTTAGTATGTATTCTGCTCTAGGAAATTGAATAATGTTTCTCGTCCCAAATGAGGAAACAGAGATTAAAGTGGCATTTCGTAGCTAGGTCTTCCACGTCTTTTTGCTAGATGAAATAATCCTAACGCTTTTTTCTTCCGACACGCTTTGTTATCAGCATCTTGCATAAAGTAGCCGGTCAGCACCTTGGATCAAGGTTCTCAACGTGGCACAGCAATTTGGTGGTGTGTGGGTGCTGCAGTCCGATGTGACAGTGATACAGCTGAGATCCATGCATGCGCATCAAATAAATTTGCGTTCATGTTGCTTGATCCTGAATAAAACAGCTGCATCTAGAATCGGACCCAACTAAGTAAGATGTGCCCGAACCGTGACGCCAGCAGGTTGGAAAGTAGACATTATAGATGGTACGAGTAGTGCTTGTATTGATTGTCAATTTGATTCTATTCAGTACTTAAACCTAAGCGAAGCCCTACTTTAAACATGGCCCGTGCACCTTAAGATCGCTCCTACTTCCCTAATCCCCCTATAATGACGAGAATCTCAAATTGCATTCGTGCACTTTTCTAGTGAGATTACGAACAGAAAGAGAATACAGCTAAGCAAAGAATCTTCTTAAAAAAGGACTTGCAATGGCAGATATCTCAAACCTTGCGAGTACTATTACCGAAGCAAGGGAAGCTTTATCCGCAACCGACGGGATTCTCACTTCGCAAGCACGCAATGAACTGGCCAAAGCTTGTACTAGGTTGATGGCTACCTTAGAATCTCCAGTGGAAACAGTTTTTAGAATGATGATGGCAGTCAGTTTGCTCTTTCAGCTCGTCGCAAGGCCTAGAGATTGACGCCCTTACGAACAGCCTCATACTATTACTTGCGTAAGGATAGCAATAGAGATGAAGCTATTTGACGCTCTCAATGCAAATGGAAACATGTCGACTACACTCTGTGAGCTTGCTAAGAGGACGCAGACGGATCCCGCATTAGTTGGTAAAGCTTTTGATATGTTCAAGCCACACCTTTGGTTGATACATGACATCTAGTACGCATAATGAGGGTCCTCACCGCAGCTGGAGTCGTGGCCGAGGTGGCAGAGGGCGAGTACGCGAGTACTCCAATAGCCAATCTTTTAGTTGATGCTTCGCCTATTCGAGATGCAGTTAGCTTTATGTTTGTACTCTTCATTTCCACTCTGCGACCATTGCTACCCACTAAAACTTCATTTCTAGCTTCGACGACCACGCGCCTATACTTATCACGCTTCCTAAGTATCTACTCGAATCTCGGTTCGCCAATCCTACGGACCTAAAAAATGCCCCATATCAAACTGCTTTCCGAACTCAATTGCCTTTTTTTGAACACATACGACAATCCCCAGAGCGCTTACGGGTCTTCAACTCAGCCATGACGGTCCAACGAGCAGGTCGCGGGAAAGAATGGTTCGATTACTTTCCTGTTGAATCGACTATCTCCAAAGCATTCCCCACAGAGGACAACGATGCTGTATTGCTCGTCGATATTGGTGGCGGCGTCGGGCATGATCTTAAGGCTTTCAATGCTCGATTCCCCACGTTACCTGGACGCCTGGTGCTCCAAGACCTGCCTCAAGTCATTGAAAACATCACAGACCTTCCCGACACCATCGAACCTCTCAAGTACGACATGTTTACCCCTCAACCCCTTTCAAACGCTCGTGCATATTATCTGCGTTCTGTCCTACACGACTGGCCTGATATTCACTGTCGAAAAGCTCTGACGAACATAGCATCGGCCATGGGGTCCACATCTAGACTACTGCTAAACGAATGTGTCCTTGCTGAAACAGGAACTCCTCTTTTTCCAGCTCAATTGGACATCTCGATGATGATGTTTGGTGGGTCAATGGAAAGAACTCGAAAGCAGTGGGAATCATTACTGGGAGAAGTTGGACTAAAAATCGTGAAGGTGCATACTGCAGAAGAGGCAAGCCCGGGATTGGAAAGCTTAATAGAGGTGATAAAGAAAGACGTGGAAGCTGAATGAACGCTTCTTGGAATCAACCAATGTAAACGTGAATGAATATCGTTCACGCCCTCAATATCATGACAACCAATCAGAGTCAAGGTGGTTGATGGCTGATTCTACTCTCGAGGTAGATCTTAGTATCTACATACTGTAGCAATACCATAGCCGATTCCCGGGGGCGATAATGACTCTCATGCTTAGAATTCAGATGGTTTATCCTCTAAACTTAAGCCATGTAGAAAGCACTGTTTGAAGCACTGTTTGACGCGTATTATGCGCCCGACCGACGCGTATTTTGAAGCATGTAGGGAGTTCGATAGGGAGTTTGGCAGGGAGTTTGGTATCGAGCCATGGAGGGTGCTTTCTATTGAGCTAATTAGCATGTGCTATGGAGCATGTATGGAGCATACTGTGGAGTAGGCCATGGAGCGAATGGCGCATGTTAGAACGCGTCGCATGGAGCATGTTTTGGAGCGAGTAGGCAGGTGAGTAGACGAACGAGTAGGTAGCTGAGCATGTAGGTAGGCGAGTCAGTTGAGTCAGGTGAGCATGTAGGGTAGTGAGTATGTAGGGTAGTGGGCATGTAGGATGGCGAGTAGGTAGGGTGGTGAGTAGGGTGGTGAGCATGTACAGTACAGTACTCTCGAGTTTTCGACCGTGTCAATAGTCGATTTCCACTAATTTCTAGAGAGCCCCACCTAAACCTTAGGGGGGAAATCGCTTAACTTCCCCCCAAATTTGGCTGAGGCCCCCTAGAAATTAGTGGGAATCGGCTATGGCACGGTCGGAAACTAAAAACCGACCTGAGAGTACTGGATATGTATTTTGAAATAATGTTAAGCTTGCACGGCTTGATCTTTGAATGTAGACTCTTAGAATGCATTCTGACCATATATTAATAAGTACTTGAAGATGAGTCTGAGATTCTGAGACAAGGCTAATCATTATATCTCTTTCGTCATTATTTAACAATTTTGTAATAAGAGACATAATATTGATCACGACTTGTAGAATTTATAACATGTCATCAGCATGCGGTTTTGGATTTTTGAACGTAACCTCACTCGTATAGTCTCATGAAAGGTACCTTGATCTTTGCAAGCCATACTTGATATGTGCTCGATCAAGCACAACAAGGTGTACAAATGGAATAAACGAATGCTCGGCCACTGCAGAACCGAAGAGAAAAGGCTTGGGCGATCAGAGCGTCTATACAACCTTTTCCTCGATCCGGTTCATCAGCCATGATATTCCGGACTAAGAGGTTCTACAATGCGAGCATACGATTGTACTTACTTTCCTTGCGGCGTACTCATTACATCGACTGCTATGATCCCACAGCAATCAAAAGAGCGGCTTTAGCCGTATTTTCATCAACAAGCCCGGCAGTCGGGGATGACCGCCAAGCAACATAGCCGTCCGGACGAATGAGTACTGCTTCGCGTTCCCACGTACGCTTGACGTGCGATTCTCCAGGTAGATTCACAGGCTCCAGAGGTATATTGAGCTCACCGGCAACGTTAGAGAAGATCTTCGCGGCATCTCCGTCAGCGCTGAAGTCGAAAATGCTATACCATGGTCCGTATAAGTCATATGTGGATGTTAGCCCATCGGAGAGAACGAGGTATGGCGCCCTGTGCCCAGGCAGAGTCGACGGAGTGTAATGTAGGAGTTCCCAGTTCGGTTGTTGTGGAGTTGACTCTGAGACTACCACCGGCGAGTCAGGAAATCGGTAATCCAGCCCCAACCCTTCTTCAGCTATCTCAGTATCGTTGCTCTCCACATGTCTAACAATCTTTTCGCGAAGCACCCTGCCTGCCTCACTGTCCGCACTATGCAAGCATCCCTCCGAAGCGCTCTGGACCCATTCTAGGTACGTCAGGTGTACCTGCATGAGCTCTCCGCTTCTGGCAACATTCCGCAGACCTACATGCTTTCGTTCATTATCGTACGACCGCAGTAATTGCTCGCCTCCGAAGCCATTCAAGACGGCTGCTATTTTCCAGGATACATCCCACCCATCGCCCACGCCTGTGTTCATGCCATAGGCTCCTGTAGGTATGCATTGATGGGCAGAGTCGCCCGCGAGAAATACCCTACCTTCCAAAGACCTATAAGCATTGGCCGTGTAGGTGCTTGGTCTCCAAAATCCGCTGACAAGGATCTCATCCACGTCGATCATGTAAGGGCCAACTAAGCCACCGAGAACGTTGAAGATGACGTCCATGGGATTGACAGCTGAAGGGTCGACATCTAGTGGGAAGGCCTGATGGATTGTCCAGGTGTCAATCTCATCCTGGGATATAAGTACCCCACCATTGATGTAAAAGATATGCCAAAACGGACCTTGGCAATGCATTCTCTTTAGATCTTTCGATCGAAAATGAACCAAGAAATACTTGACGGGCAATTGCTCCCCGTGCATATTGATGCCAACCGCCTGTCGGACTCTGCTCTTTGATCCGTCGCAGCCTATAACGTACCTGCTATGTACGTTTGTATTTGCGCATGTGCCGAGGAGCGCCAATGTTGATATAACTCCATCGTCAGATTCTTTCAGTCCGTCAAACGTTCCGAATAACATGGTGATATTCGGGTCTTCTAAGCATTTCCTACGAAGGAGTTTCTCGAATACGGATTGCATGATCCGTTGGTACGGTTCCTGGGGCATTGACCCATCGTTTCGGCTCGCAATTAATTGCCGGCAGTCCGCAGGCGATGAAAAACTCTGTTCGAGCATGTCTCAACATCAAGATTGGCAAATTTTTTCGAACCTGGGATCCAAAACATACCCATTTCGTGAGATATTTACCAGCAGCCTCACTCTCCCCAAACCCAGCGCTGAACAAAACATCCAACGAATGATGTTGTTCCACCCCTAACAACATACCAGTAAATCTTCAGCGAAAACCCCTCATCCTAATCTTGACAGTGTCCGACCAAAAACAGAAAACATAAGAATAAAAAGCACCTCAAAAACATACCCTGAACCCGAATCTCATCCGCCAACCCCATCCGCCTCAACAGCTCCATAGACCGCGAATTCGTAAGGTCCATCTTCGGCCACTCTCCCACACTCTCATTCCTATCCACCAGTACGCACTCGATCCCATGCTGAGCCAGGTTTAGCGCAGCGATCAGCCCCGTCGGTCCAGCGCCGACTACTAGGACTGGGGTTGAAAGAGTGGGAGCAGGATCTGGAGACATTTTTGTGCTCCTCAACAATAGCCGGTAGAAGAGAATATGCTTTGCGATAATACCTTAATAATGACAACGCGCGAAGGCACTGGTGGCAATTCTTTATTCGGTAATACCTTAGCAAGGCCACGGCTGCTCCGCTTCTGGAACCCAACGAGTTCTTAGGTCCTCGCTCCCAGAGAGCCGTCCAATAACCATTGTGGATCCTGGGCGCGGGGTCAATGCATGCAAGGTCCTTGAGTATGCAGTGGAGTGGTTCCGTCCACACTTGGGTGCTACCTGATGGGTTTATAGATAGGTTGCTTACTCCCTATCTCCACCACTGACCAGCATTTTGTGGCAGAACGATTAAGACCCAGATTCCGAAACAACGGCCGACCGGGGTGATCTTTCGTGCAGGCTGACAGAAAATCTTTTTTCGGACGGTGTTCGCCCGGATTTTGATGGGGATACAATTACGACTTACGATGTAACATTGCTGTGCGTCTGGAATGAACTAAGAATAACGTGAAACGTGTGACATGTTTTGTATAAATGGTGGGTACGGAAAGCTAGTGGGCTTCTTGATGTTAATTAACGGCCCAATTGCAAAGATTGTGCAACAACGGGAATCAAAAAAAAAAAAGAACATGTGAAACTGGCGTCTTGAATCCCTAAATCCAGAAGTACCACTCTGATTGTCAGCTTTGCCGTGTCTGACTGTATCGATTGTTCTGCGCGGCCTTCCCTCACCAGCTGGTGCATCATGCTGAATACTAAACGCCAATGCTTTTTGCTTCCCATTGCCATCTCTCATATACTCACAGCCCAGAATCTATCTGATCAACAACGTTATGTCCACTATACAGTGCCCAGTCACGACAAGTCTGCGCCATCACCGCCGGAATTTCTCGCTCGGTGACAAGATCCGGTCGTTCCTGCAATAACCCCTATCAGCTCTATCTGCTCACTAGTATCGGAGAATCATCACATACCATAACATTGACATACAGCCCCGCGCTCACATGCACTATAGAATGGCAGTGAAACGGCCACACCCCCGGGTTATCGGCCGCCCATTCCAGGACCAGATAGGACGGGGCGTCCGGCGCCCCGGCCACCATTAGCTGCGTGTCCCTCCGCTGGGGGTTGGATGGGTTGGTGATGGTGCCGTCCCATTCACCGATGCCCTCTGCTAAGACCCAGAAATTGTGCCCGTGGAGGTGCATTGGATGGACGATGGGGAAGTAGTTGCGGAGGATGATGCGGATGGAGGTGTTTTTGTTGAAGTTGTAGACGTTCCACTGAGGGTCTTCGGGGTAGGAGACGTTGCCCAGATTGGCGAGGAGGAGGAGGGGGTTGCTGGACAGAATTAGCAGTTTCTAGGGAAATTGAAAGGACTTGGCATACTTGAAGTTTGCACGGAAGCTCGAGTTGTCCATGAAGAAGAGCAAATAGCCGGTATCGTTGAGTTTACCCACGATATCGATTGTTTGCGTTACCGCCGGTTCTTCGGGAGGCTTGATTGGATAAAAGGGAACAGTAACGCTCAAAGCATCCTAAAACCTAATCAGCTTTGGGGGAAGCGCCACGCGGAAACGTTTACAGCGAAGTTTCGCCCGCGGTAGGCATGTAGAGGGTTCTCATACATTTGAACAATTTTGACTAATCCACGGTGTCGCAGCCGTACTTGGCAGCAGCTTCTGGTTCGCTTTCGGATAGTAGATGGCTGCAAGGGCATGCGGCTGACTGGCAGTCGCAGGGAAACAGCCCTCGTCCAAATCCGAGCGTATCCAAACGGCGTCTGTGGATATGCCATTTGCTTCTACCAGGACGTCTGAGCGTTGCCCGACTGATAAAGTCACAACTCTCGTTCTATAGGGCTGGATAGGTACAAAGTCGTTTGAAATAACCGTCATTTCGTGGTTGTCAATGGTGAACTTTTGCGTAGACGTGCCCCCGGCATTGATTAATCGAAGTCTGTGGGTTTTGCCGGTTTTAAAATGGAATTTCGGGACTTCTCTCCCACTTGGACAAGAGGTATTGTTTAGAGCCAGACTACAGTTGAGAGCGTTGCCGCCATTGATGAGATTGTTGTCCGATAAGATGAATATCGGTGGCTTGTCGTAGATGTCTCCGATAAGTTGGTAATATGGAGTGTGGTAATATTCAGTCTACGGGAGCGTTAGTGTCGCTAACGAAGAGCTCTCTTCGTGTGTTGAATCGTGAAAGTTTGAGCATAGACATACGAGTAAAATTGGGCCTATATCAATATCATATCGAGCTTGGGTTGGACTATTGTCTTGTCAAATTCCTGAAGGTACTTTTGAAAGGTAGGAGCTAACCCGTAGATAACCAAAGGGCCGATTATACCATCGATATACTGAGCACTAAGGTGAGAATGGTACCAGCTAGTGCCATACGTTTCCGCCGTGAAATTGTACGTAAAGGTACTTCCTGGAGCGATAGGACACTGGGAAACAGAGGGTACACCATCGTACCATGGAGACAACTTCTGCGGAAGTCCATGCCAATGAACCGAAGTCCCTTCCTCGGGATTTCTGATATCGTTGGTGACCTTGACTTGAATGGTATCGCCCCAGTTCGCCTCGATTAATGGCCCTGGAAACCGATTGTTTATGAGCATGACACTTTTGTTGAAGCCATCCGCAGAATTGAATCCGCGGGAGATAGTGAAGTCATAGGAGCGTATCACGCCGGTAAACGGGGGAGTGGTAGCAGCTCCAGTGGCAGAACCCCAAGGATATCCATTTGGTAGGGGCTAGCCAGGCAATTAGCAAAATCCTGCTAGCTTTGGCTGCTGAAGGCCATTCCATACATTGTCGGTCAAAAAAGACGGGAAAGGCGAGGTGTAAGTGGTGTCCGGATCGGAATCAGCTTAGAGAATCGTCATTATACTTGAAATCAAAACCATTTTCTCTATATAGATGAGGCGCTTTACCGTAGACAGTTTTTTGAAAAAAGATCGAAGCCAAGAAACTCAGGCGGAGCAGGAAAATGCGTGTCGAAGGCATGATTATTTTCTTCCAAGGTCTTATGGGAGATACATTCGCCAACAGAAGCTTTCAGAGTCAAGAAGGACGACATTTGGAACAGAGGCTGTAGGAACCTAATCGGAAAAGCTAGGAACAAGATCTTGCCACCCTAGCAGTCCCGCTGATTGACGACTCCGCCATCTACCTTCTCGGCAAGCGGCATCATGGTAATGATACCTTCCTTCGTGGGTGAGCAAATCCTTCCTAATAACGTTGGATGTGTTTTTTTGCTGGATGCCTCATCATTGCTTAGCCGACATTAGATGTAGGTGACATGAGGTAGGCGAAGGATGCAACCACGTTGCGAGGCTGATGCTCGGAGGCCTTGGATCCAGCTTACTGTGTTGTTCCCGAGGGAAGATAATCCTAGGCGCCCAGAAACACGCATGCAGAACGTAGGCCATGTCTGGCTACTCCTCAGGACTTTCTCTCCCTCCCCTGCGTTGGGATCTTCAGGAAATTGATGAAGATCTAGTTTTCAATATCTTTTCCCCGTTCTTAGCCGCCCTTCTTTGCATGAAGGACGATGCAGGCTGTGTTGACATTCGCTTCATTCGTGTACAGCGACATGGAACTCGAGACGACTTCCAGCTGAGGTGAACTGCAGCTCGGGACTGTACCTTATGCTGGGATCGGATCAGGCTCTGCAGGCTTGTAGGTTAGCCTGGCTCTACCCCCCTGCACGTCTAGACTCGTCAGCTAGCGGGCTGAATACCTTCTACCGCAGTATTGGTGGTCGAGGGATCCGATGCTCAAATTGTTGTCATCGCTTCTACTCGGCGTATAGTATTAGATTGATACCTACCTTCCCATGTTCCTTACCTTTCCCGGCATAAGTTACCGGAAAGTTTGCGGTAATATATTTTCGTGGAAACTGGGCCCCTCAGCCCCCCAATCAAGGCATTCCTCGCCACGCTCTTGCTCTCCCCATGAACCATCTTGCAAACGTGTCATGACACGACCAGTATGCGCTGTTGCTGTTGTCGGGTGTGGTATTAGTGGGCTCGCTGCTGCAATCGGTATCAGCAGGGCCGGCCACAAAGTCATCATATTTGAGCAAGCAACAGCCCTTAGTGAGGTATGTCGACGCTGTCTTTTGCGGCGCCTTTGATTGTCTAAGAACAAATGTTGCATACAAGGTTGGAGCAGGTATACAAATCCCTTGTAATGCGACACGCATCTTCAAAAAATGGGACATCCTAGAAGCAGTCCAGTCTCGTTCTCTTAGGCCGTCGGCAATTGTTCTAAAGTCTTATCGAGACGGCACAGTCCTTTCAACTCAAACTCTTGTCCCCTATGCGGAGGATAGATATGGTGCGCCGTATTTGCTGGCTCATAGAGCGGACCTCGTCAAGGTCCTTGCCGATGAAGCTTTTCGTCTAGGTGTAGTCTTTCGATTTGGATCGGTGGTCACTGAGCTGAACGCAGTGAAACCGTCGATTCTCTTGAGAAATGGCGAGGAGCATCGAGCGGACGTTGTTCTTGGTGCGGATGGGCTCAATTCCACTTGCCGCATAGCATTGCTGGGACAAGCACATGCGCCGAGTTCTACGGGAGATATGGCCTACCGTTTCACCGTCAAAATCGACGATATCATGCGACAAGAAGACCTCTGTGAATTACTGGATGGATATCCTGTTATATGTTGGATGGGCCCTGATGCTCATGCCGTATGCTATCAACTTAAGCAGGATGGACTTTGCAACGTCGTGCTTCTCTGCCCAGACAACATCACAGAGATGGCCACCGTCTCAAAAGCAGATGTAGAGGAGATTAAAGAGCGTTTCAGCAATTGGGATCCCAAATTGAGAAAACTTATTGAGCTGGCCACTGGCGCACTAAAATGGAAATTACAGATCATGGGGCCATTGGACACATGGAGCCATTCAAGTGGGCGGTTTGTCTTGATTGGAGATGCCTGTCACTCAGCGCTACCATACCTGTAAGTATCCTCTTTCGTATAAAACATGTTATACTAATGCAGACATTGTCGCAGTGCACAAGGAGCAGCACAAGCGGTAGAAGATGGCGCCGCACTAGGCGCTCTTTTTGAGAACCTAGAGAATACCAACCAGCTACCACACCTCATGCGAATCTTTGAGAAGGCCCGGAACCCTCGGACTACCCGTATCACAAACGACAGCACCTCCATGCGAAGCATATTCGATTTGCCGGACGGTGAACGTCAACGAGAGCGAGACAGGCAATTGACAACAATGGAGCCATTTGTAGGATATCCCAATCGCTGGGCAGATCCTGAGTTCCAGCAGTGGCTGCTTAGCTATGATGCCGAAACGGACGTGCTTAAAGCCTGGCAGATGTATCAGCGGAGAAGCTATTTGTAGATTTGCATTCAAACGGGTCGTCAAGAACCGGCAGCGCAAAGGATTGTCCCATTTCCAATCTTCTCTCCTATCGTGGCATAGCATCTACCATCATGATAATGAAAGGTGGTTCTAACTTTTGGGCCTCCTCGGCCTCGCACCTTTCTTTCCCCCGTACTAGGTCAACCCTTTTTTGAATCTGCTCGATTCGCCAGATTTATCCTGCACGTATCTCCAAGTCCACCTGAGTCTGTTCTTGCCTGTTTCCGATTAAGCTAGAGTACCCTTCTTTCCATGGTAATCTCAGAAGCCAAACAGCAAAGCCAGACATTAACAGTATATAGAGGGACTGTTATGGCCAAGGCACACCATGGGGGTGCAGACAGTCGGCAAAGAACGACTGATAGCACAACATATCATTCCATCCGTCATCGTTGGTGCCCATCCTGCCGTATGCATACGAAGAGTCACGGTTTGCACGTTCATATGCTCCTTTACTCAAATTCTTTATATCACCACATGCCTTGCAACGATACCCGAAATAATTCATGATATTTACTTCCGGAAAACAAAGAAGTCTACCTATTCACGTCGATATCTTTGAACAAAAACCCGGATAGTGTTTGCTGACTTTGACCTCTTTTGCACTTTCCCGAAGTTAAGGATACATATATCGGAAATCCTTTGGGTTTCCGTTGGTGGCAAACGGTTCCAATAAAGTTCCATTTCCCAATAGAGCAAATTCGGATGAAGAAGGGTTTTGGCTAGGCTGGAGTGTTGCATTGCCTCGCGGCGTCTGCACCATTTTTGGGCGCATGGTAAAGCAACCACAGAGTAATGTAGAGGCGTTACGTCTGATGCCGTGTTGGGCCAAAAGTATATCTGCATCTCGGCTTGTCCGGTACGATTTTTTTTGAAGAGAAAGTGGCCGGTCTCGTCGTGTGTTTTGTTGCAGGATCGGTGCTCCTTCAGGGTTTGGTGAGGCGTGTAACCCGGGAGTTTTCCTATGCGATGTAGTGATTTTTTATGACCCTGGTCGTACCGGTAGGTGCTGGCCCCCCTTTTTTATTATTAAAAGTTTCTCCACAGCCCTTTTGAAGGGTGTGAAGTATCAGTGCGGCTCGAGTCAGTGGTGGAAAGCTACTATCAGATCAAGCAATTGTTCAAGCATCGAAACTCGAGGTTAGTCAGTTTCATTTATCGCTTTTGTTCAACCTTTCTTATCGAATTATCTTCGTACTCAAAGTTGAATTAACGGATTATACTATCTCAGAAAAACGAAGAGCCTACTTGATCATTTCAAACCATCTCTAGCGAGAGATCGTTTGTTTGTTATAGTGATTTTCGTGCACTCTCTTCAAGATGGCTAAGGTAGGTACGGCTAAGACGTGAAGGCCGCATTCTTGTATCCATAAGAAGTGATGGATAACTCCATTGATATTCACCCGGGCTTTGAAAAAAATCAAATTTGTTCCCCTTGACCTACAGTAATCCAGCCCGTCACCGAACCGTCCTACCAAAAATTCTTTCCTGCCCCATCAAAATATTCCCAAAATAAAAATTTCGAAATTGGATAAAGCCCACTTCATACTGTCTATGTAACCCTACCATTATCCTCCGAGAATGCCGCTGGACGATCGATTGCCTGAATACGAAGATTTTGGCATCATGATGGGATTCGGCAGGAGCGGTGCCGCAACCCTAGGGGGCTTGACATATATCATCTATGACGTTTATTCCGACGAATGAGCTTGGTTGGGCTGGATCGAAACGTGTCTGCCGAGGGGCAGGGCGTACAGTACATGCGCAGTTCCCCATTCGTTGCTGAGATCGCTGGAAGGTGTCATGGAGGCTTGGATTGGGGGCGCATGTTTTAGGCGTACGAAGGTTGAGGATTTATTCCGGTTGAGGTTGTTCGGGCGGTTGAAGAGCGTGGAGTGCAGGGCTATGGATGGGGAGGGGGATCTGTTTGTTGCTTTGTTTACCTCGCTCTGTTTTTGTAAATCTCCCTCGAGATCGAATTCCCGTTGGGGAGATGTAGATTTTTTTGGTTATAAGCATGATTGTGGTTGACGAAGCGAAGAAGGAGCATTGGCATGTTGAGCCAGGTACAGGTGGGGGGGTTTCTGCATATACACTTGGAAGCGTTGTGTTATAGAACCGAAAGGTAATCATCACATATTACGATTTCCAGATATTCGAGTATACAAAGTCTTCCTCGCCCCGACCCTCCACCCTCATCCCCCCCTCTTCCACAGTGAAGGATATCTGAGCACGGTTCACGGAGGTATCGTTGTACCTATGCGAAACCTGTGCCGTTTTTTATTTTTTGCCGAGAGCCCCATCAAAATTAGCGAATCTTCAAAAAGTGCAAAATAAGAACCAGATTTGTAGAATCAACCCCACTGAGCCCCCAGTGCTTCATATGTAGTATATCTAGTGCTCCATATGTGACTTACCCAGTGCTCCATATGTAGTATATTCAATGCTCCATATGTAGTATACCCAGTGCTTCGTATGTGACCTACTCAGTGCTTCATATGTGATCTATTCAGTGCTTCATATGTGACCTATTCAGTGCCTCATATGTGGCCTATCTAGTGCCTCTTATGCGACTTACTGAATAGATCGTATATACTACATATGAAGCACTGGATAGACCGCATGAGAGGCATTGAATATAGATAGTACATATGAGGCAAAGAATATACTACGTATGGAGCACTGAATAGCTCACATATGAAGCACTGAATAGGTCGCATATGGGGCACTGGACGGGTCACATATGGGGCACTGAATATACTACATATGGAGGAGAAATGGGTAGGCCACATATGGAGCATCGGATATACTACATATGAGACACTGGGTAGGCCACATATGAAGCACTGGGTAGGTCACATATGGAGCACTGGATAGGTCGCATATGGAGCACTGGGTAGGCCACATATGAGGCACTGGATAGGTCACATACTAAGCACTGAGTAGGTCACATATGGAGCATTGAATATACTACGTATGGAGCACTGAATAGGTCACGTTTGGGGCACTGGGTATACTACATATGGAGCATTGAATATACTACATATGAAGCACTGGGGGGGCAGTGGGGTTGATTCTACAAATCTGGTTCTTATTTTGCACTTTTTGAAATTTTGATGGGGCGCTCGGCAAAAAATAAAAAACGGCACAGGTTTCGCATATTAGCGTGTGCAGAAAGCTATGAATTCCTTGGCATCACGCCCCTTCCCAAATTTACTATTGAATTCAGACATTCTTGACATTCTCAAACCTTCAACGCTTTCGCATTAGAAAAATCAATCAAACAGGTAAATATGAAGCTGATCAAACGTTTCACAGTGCTAACATCCTTGTAGCCCCCCCCCCGAAGCCATCATGCCGTCGTCACGCCGAAGTCAGAACCTACCTCTAGAGGATTCACTCATCCCCTCAAGCACCTCATCAAGATCGAAGAAACCTTCTGGCAAAGCCAAAGCAGACGCTGCTCGCAAAGCCAAGGCTGACGTCGCTGCTAGGACCATTGTAGACGCTGCCGTCAAAGCAAACACTGCAGGCGCTGCTGCCAAAGCCAATTGCCCCCGCAATTTCAAGGAATATATCATTGATAATTTCAAAGCAGCGAAGAAAGAGAGGCAATTCAGTTTAATCGCAGCTCATCGTTCTGTCTGATGCCGACACGCTGTCCCCTCTTTTCACTCCAGTGTCTCTTTTTCAGGATCCTGGATATCGTGAACCTATGAACATGTATACCTCACTCCTCTCATAGAAACCACACCATCTCTTTCTGCATGGCTCATGACTGTTACTCCAGATATGTAATTAGGGAGTCTTCAGCGGCTGGAAAGACCTTTCGAGGAGCGCTCTTCGGACGAAACTGAGGTCTAAAGGGAGAGTCATACATGAAGAGATTCTCTTGCATAGTATAAACGATGTTACGGTGAGAGTGAACCTCTTCGGCGATGGCGGGGGGGCTCCAATGTAAAAGCAGGAGGCGTAGTATCTTCGAGCGAAGGGCCGGAGCCAGTGGACCTGTCATAGCTAGCTACACAGAAGATCAGTAGTTGTCTAGTTGAGACGTTTGATCAGCTTCATATTTACCTGTTTGATTGATTTTTCTAATGCGAAAGCGTTGAAGGTTTGAGAATGTCAAGAATGTCTGGATTCAATAGTAAATTTGGGGGGGGACGCGATGCCAAGGAATCCATAGCTTTCTGCACACGCTAATAGAATACAACGATATTTATTCGGATTCCGAAGCAACCTTGGCATTATGCGGATAAATAAACAATGCCTACCACTACTACTACTACTACTACTACTACTACTACTACTTAACGCTGTGCATCTCTCTAGGCGGTTCGACTTCTCGATTGCAATATGTCTGAAGTTAGTTCTGAGATTCAGCGCCTTCAGGCTCAGCTGGAGCAAGAACAACAGGCCAGAAAGCAGGCAGAAAGGTGTGCTAGGGTCCTAGGGACGCAGATCTACGAGCTGATGAAGATCGTAGGCGCGTACAGAAAACAAACTTCTCAGAATACCTAAAAGCTTGTCACGAACACCTACACAAACATTTAAAGATCGAAACCGATAAGAGTCTGACTTCGAAAGGATCCACGAGCGCGAAAAATAAATACTACCCGAGAGTCCTTAGTCCGTGGAAGGATTTCCCTCAAATTCAGGAGAATCACTTCCATACTCTACATTCTCTGTTTCATCCACCGGAACAGCCGGCTCCACGGCTCTTTAATGCAGCTAACAGCATTGAAGATCTTGGTCGGGATCATTGCCGTATAAGACTCGCCAATGAAGCGGGTCTTCGGAGCTATGAGAAGGTAGCCCTGGAAGAGCCAGCAGCCAAAATCCTCAATAATCTCCACCAGACTTCGCATGCCGAAGAGCAGCTTGGCCTTATGCTTGGGCAGCGTATCACCTTTGAGAACGATCCCAACTCTCTCAGTGATGCTGCACAAGAAGTTCAAGAACGTCTGCATATACAACCCCCTAAAACGCCTCCACCACGTTCTCAAGCCGGCTTACTTGAGCCAATATCAAGCCTCCCTGATCGAACTCGTGCCGACCAGTACTGTGTTTATAGAGACGCAGAAAACAAACGAGAGCTACTGTTCATTATCGAATACAAACCACCACACAAGCTTTCGGCTGGCGCACTCCAAAGTGGATTTCGCGAGATGGACTTGAAAAGTGAGGTTTTTGATAGAGTCACTATTCCGCCGCCGATTCCAGACGGCGACGGGCATGAGACTTCTGACTCATCCAAGGTGGCTAGGGAGACCAAAAGGGATAGGACGGCAAAGGAGAAAAAGGAGGCAGACGAAGCCGAGAGGGAAGAGGCGGCCATAGAGGCAAGATTGCAATACAATGCAGACAAATTAGTCGCGGCTGTTGCGACCCAAACGTTTCACTACATGATTGAGAATGGGCTTGAATACAGCTATATTACTACGGGAGAGTCGTTTGTTTTTCTTCATATCAGGGAAGAAGATCCAACCACTCTACATTATCATGTAACCGTGCCAGCAGACGAGGTTGACGATGATGATCTGGCCTCTTCAGAATCACGAACGGCCATAGCACAGGTGGCATGCCTTTGTCTGATGGCTTTGAAGTCTAAACGCAGGGGCCATGTATGGCGCGCGCGCGCGAAAGACCAGCGCAAGAAACATCCGACCGACAATTATGAAACCATTCTCCAGCAGACGCCCGCAAGCGAAAGAAAGCTCGCAGCGAGGAGGAAGGCTTCGCGCAATTCACCGCTGTACAAAGGTGGCCGGAAAGGACCAATCGAAAGCAAATACGATATCAGGTCATGGCAAGGGCAAGGAAATCCGCGTAAGCCTCCCGATGATGACGAAGGTGGTCCCAGCCCACCTAGCAATCCCAGCGGAGTAAGCGAGCGAAATTCTACGAATAGGTCTGGCCAGTCAGGCAGGCAATGCAGCGATCAAAGCCAGAATCAAGCAGGCGGGAGCGATGCAGGCAAGGAACGGCAGTATTGTACTCAGAAATGCTTGCTAGGAGTTACACAAGGAATCTCACTGGATAGAGATTGTCCAAACGCTGCTTATCATTCAGAAATCGATGGAAAACATACGGTAATGCAATCGGATTTTTTGAAGCTCGTTCAGAAACAGCTGGCTGAGGATCTAGATCACAACTGCGAGCCTCTAAGCTTACAAGGGGCACGGGGATCTCTATTCAGGATCACATTGGTCTCGCATGGCTATGTATTCGTTGGTAAAGGAACAGTGCATGCTTTCGTACCTGATCTGTTACACGAGGGAAAGATATATCAGCAACTTGAGGCAATTCAAGGGAAAGCAGTGCCGGTATGTCTGGGGAATATTGATCTTCTTGAGATATATTATCTCGACGTACGAGTCTACATCTTGCATATGCTATTGATGTCCTGGGGTGGCACAACCATCGACAAGAGCGAAGACATCTCTGGATTGCAGGCAGAGATACGACGAACGGTCAGCGAAGTTCAACGTGAAGGGATCGACCAGTGTGACGTCAGATCACCTAATCTCCTATGGAATCGCGAAACACAGCGAGTAATGCTCATTGACTTTGAGCGTGCGTGTAGCATAGTCAAAAGGCCGCCCATGCAAGACGTGTCATGGAACAAGAGACGAAAGATAGTGCGTACGGTGAAGCGCAAGGTTACAACGTGAGATGCTTCGGTGTTTTGGATGGTTGTTTCTGTCAATGACTCACATTGCGGCTCAAGCACTTCGCCTCCATGGGTTCATATCAGTACTATTCGAATATTCACTGTGCATAGATCTCAAAATTGTATCAGCTAGCCAAGTTTGACAACCGTGCCCAAACGAGTCCATATTATTCATCATCCCAATATGCTGCAAAACGCTGGTCATAGTTGAGAAGAATTCGTCCTGATGTATAGAGCGATAAGCAGCCTCTCTCTAGCTCTATCAGCTCTTGCAATTCCTCCTCTACAGTAGTTGTGTTTTTCGCACCCCATCTCTCCCACCCCTCACCACAAACCCACCAACCTCACCTCTACATCTCCCATACGCCAGCATATATTCTAACATTCTCCCCATATAGATTTGAATTTTCACGAATCGGTCGAGCTGGTCTTGACATAAAAGTCCAAAGTGCTCAACTTCTTCCAAACACGGATTTTGATCGAGTAAGATGTCTAGCGTCAAGAGGAAGCCTGCAATAGCGACGCTATCTTTCACATAATCGCTACCCCATCCAGTTTGAACGTTGACCAACAGGCGTTTTATCAACGTAGCTGGTATAACCCCATACCCTGACCTCCCATCGGTTTCACGCATGGCTTGACTGAATTCGCCCTTAGCAGCTCTGTCTCTTATGCGTTTTGCGGTAAAGTAGTCTTGGTCAGCCCATTCGGGGGGGTCAAACAAGTTACCCATATACAGGTTTTTCTTGTGGATGGTAAAGGTCTTCCAGCGGAGTCTTGTAGCTACCCGGTTGAGATGCCATGTCCCTTTCGTTGCTTCACACCAGTTCTTGAGAGTCTTAAGATCTTGAGCCTGCTCGATGATGTAAGGTACGAGGTGCTCGGGCAATTTGGACCATATAAGAGGATCCGCCATGGTGGATTGTCAAATGGATGGATTCCAGGGTTTGTGCTTTGCTTTTTGCGAGGTATGTTATGCAGTCTTAAAGTGTTAGACTTGACTACTTGAGCTTGAAAGTTTAATGGTGAAGGTGAAGACGTTGTTTGAGAGGTATAGTGCGATGTTGTGTTATTCCTTCCTGGTGTTGAAGCCAAAAGTCAACATTGACACCCCGGATATCACTAGTACGGCAGTTCATTATGAACTTACCGACAAAACGAGGTTTCGACAATTAAGAATTGAAAGAACAGTCTGTAAAGTAATACCCTAGCCTATCTGCTTATTCTGTTGTACTACAGGTGATCACAATATTCTGTTACGATTAAGCTGAATATTTGTGTCACGATGACTCGAAGCGATATTACGTTCACATGTAGAAGTCGAAGAAGGAATTGTGATAATATAGAAATCAAATGTTCAAGTGTTAAGAAACGGGAAATCGAAAATCGGGATTTGAAGATACCAATTTACCATTTCATCTATTCAGGGAATCAGCTGCATCTGTACTGAATGAGGTCTTTCCCTACAAATATTGAGTATTTAAAGCGATAGAGCCATATTTGAACGTAGATGCTACCTTAATGTAACAGCGCCGTTCTGTTCATGTAAGTATTAATCTCAATACTTCGATTTTTCCAATTGGCGATAAAATCACAATGGACCGCCGTACCAACTGCTCTCTCGAAATCCCATCAAAGCCGCATCCAAATCCCTTTGATACACATTATATCTAAAGTCAAATCCATAATCAAGTCGTGGCTACAACCCAACAAGCCCCTGAGCCTCTTTAGTAGTTCACATCATAGAACTCACAGGCACATCACAGATCATAGCAATCCGAAATCGGGATCTGATCTCTGGGTAAGCTGAATTTAAAAGGAACCGTCTTAAGTGGATTAAAGTGGTGGGAAAATCCTTAATGGCGGTAAATAAGTAAGGTTTTAGCGATATCCTAACTAAATAACTATGCGGCCCCCAAAGCCACAACCATTTTCCATCACACTTTTAGCATCACTGAATACCATCTTCAGTCCTCTCTAGTCTCACAACTAGAATCGCTCTAAGTAGTCTACGTAAATTGTGCGTTGAAGAAAATCGGATAGGAGGCAGAAAAAGGGGGTTCGCTTAATTTCTGGCCGAGCCGGATGATATATATACTAAATAACAGCCACTTTACCCAGTAGCTGTTCGACGTGGTGTAACGGTTTAGCATCATTCGCTTTCAAGTCGTTTGACCCGAGTAGATCCGGGTTCGACTCCCGGCGTCGAAGTAACTTTTTTTTCGTATTTTAAGTATGTAAACCTCTAACCCATATCCCGACCACAATAACTACAACTTTCCCCCTCTCAATGTTCAATTGTAACACCTAACGCTATCGACCTTTATAAGAAATGCGAAATCACGTTCTACATTCGAGCTAGAGTAACAGTTTCAAAAAATATCTATTCCCTGACTACACAGCCCCTTATACTCATGCCCATTCCTCCCTCCCTCCTAGGGGAACAGAACCCAAGCACCAAAGGCAACAAGTTCATCATCATCATACCGCAACCTAACTTACCCTCAGTGCAGACTAAATCAGACCTATCCGTGCCCCTCACTAAGCTCATTCTTCACTTAGTGCTCGGCAGCCATGCAACAGTTTCAGCCATGCAACAATAAATCTTCATATTTTTGATTCACCACCTTCAAAAATCCACCAAATTTCAACCACATGGCTGCTACTTACGCTATCATCGAGGATCGCATTCAGAAGGCTATTGACGCCATAAACACGCGCGAAAATCCTAATCGGGCCGAAATTGCGCGCGAATTTCGTGTTCCATATGAAAGACTTCGATCTAGACTAAAGGGTTATCAGTCCAAAACAGCAGTACGAGGACTGCATAACAGAGCTTTAAAACCTGATCAGGAGTCAGCTTTACGACAATATTTAATCACACTGGATCAGTTAGGCTTGCCAGCTAGGCTACACATGGTGCAATCGACGGCAAACGCTCTTCGTGCTCAGGACTCTCCTCGTTGGAATCCTCCACCTCTACTGAACGCTCAATGGGCCAAGCGCTGATTAGATCGTCAGCCAGATCTCTTCAAAGCTAAACGAAAGTCTATAGCAGCTGACAGAAAGAACGCGCATGATTCGGAAGTACTACAGACTCATTTTGATGAATTTAAAGAGATGATGGTTCAATATGATATAACGAAGGATGATACATGGAATTTCGACGAAACCGGCTATCGTATGGGCATTGCACGCTCCGATTGAGTTGTTACTGTAGATTCAAATAGAAGAATCTACTCCAAGGATCCGGATAATAGAGAGTCATTGACGAGCATCGAATGCATCAGCGAAGGGGACAAGAATATACCGCCAATGCTAATTATGACTGAAGTTCAACTTTTGACGCCTCATTTTAACAACGATCTTGACGACGACGTGTTAATCACTACCTCTGATACAGGCTATTCAAACGACTGAATTTCCCTTCGATGGCTGAAGCACTTCGATCGCTTTAGTCAAAAGCATCAAAAGGGAGCTTGGAGAATGCTTGTGATGAATGGCTATGGATTCCACCATACACGCGAATTTCTATCCTACTGTGAAGATCACAAGATCATACCCTTCGGCTTACCTTCGCATACTACTCATCTGCTTCAGCCGCTGAATGTATGTGTTTTTCAGCCTCTGAAACACTGACATTCGGAGGCGGTTAACCGAGCTGTTCAAATGGGTGACGAGATCTTTTCAAAAGTCGAATTTTTGGCTGCATTCAACGAGTTTCGAACCAAAGCCTTCAAAGAATCTACCATTCGATCTGCATGAAAGCATACTGGTCTAATTCCTTTTGATCCGAAGATAGTACTGAATAAAGTTCGAACTATTGAACATACGGATCGACCTATTACATCATCATCTATTATAGGCGATCCAGTCATTTGGATCACTCCTACTAGCCGAGCAGCACTTGGAAATCAGCTGCTTGAGCTAACTAAAGAATCGACAGCAGAAAATCTTGATAGAAAGCTTGGAACGTTCTGGAAAGGCGCTAGCGCGATGGCTCGTAAAATGGAGTTGCTGCAGGATCAATTAAGCCAAATAGAAGCCGCTGAAAATGCTCGCAAAGCACGCAAAAAGCAGTCGGGTAAGGTTCTCAAAATCGAAGGCATCTTGTACGTCAAAGATGCTCGAAGTATGACTCAAGATAGACAGAAATTGAAGGACGAGAGGCAGAAGAAGCGCGAAGCGGCCTGGGAAAAGCGTTATTTAAATGGACTAAAGAAGTGCTACAGGGCTACTAAGCCCCATAGGGCTGCTCGCATTAAGTTCGTCCAGGCTTACCAGAAGAAATGGCGGGTTATTTTGAAGGAATTGGTTAAATATTATCATGTATATGATGAGTAGTTGAATTCAGCTGTTGCATGGCTGAAACTGTTGCATGGCTGCCGAGCACTAAGTGAAGAATGAGCTTAGTGAGGGGCACGGATACCGTATCCGCGATTTCCAAAGACGATTAATCCGGGTCCGGCTCCCGGCAAAGGAGGTTAATTCTGCCCGTTTTGGGCCAAGAAGGAAGTAAGGTACCTAGTTGCCAGACAAAATTTCAAAAACATTGCACGAAAATTTTGCTTCAATTAGGTACTTTATCAACTCATCATCCAAAATATTTCTTTATTCTGCTTTTCCCTTCTTCTTCCTTTTCGCTTTTCGCTTACATGGTTGAAATAGGGGGGTTGGTACGGTACGGTATTAATCTCCACACCACAGGGCTGAGATGCGCTAGTACAGTTTCCACAACACTCGCAACACTCCCTGTCTCAATGTCTAATATCAACTGGTCTTGGTGACTTTAGAAAAGGGGTAGTATGTAGGTATACACTAGATGGTGTGTAGTTTTGGTAACAGATTGCGGGTTTTGGGATCTTGTCGATTTTCATCACGCCGCTGGAGGTATAGTCCTCTATATGGGGAGTGTACTTGTGATGGGACGCTTTTCTATAGATGGCAATTTTAATGGAAGTATAATACAAGCACCAAGATCTGAAGCCAGTCAAAGTTGAAGAGCTGAATTTATCATGGCGGTTGAGAATAACTGGTGGTCTCCTCCAAGCACGCTCCTCGAACCCTGTTTTTCCGCAAGTCTTGATCCCGCATGCAGCACAAACAGAAAAGAAAAGAAACCAGAACAAGCAGGCACAGCAGCAATACCACCCCGGACGCGGCCCTTGTCCCATATCCATAATACCTAAGCAATCCCAGGAACATCCCAGTTCCATTGCGAATACCGGCCGGTTAAAGCCCCGTACCGAAAACCCGCAAGGTCTTGTGGTTGAGATGATCCTTTCCTATTCCTCGCAATCTTATCCTGCCTCCAATCGCTGCATTTCACATTCTTCCCCTCTGCTGTGCCTGCTAAGAAAGAAATCCGTGTCTAAACCGAAAGCGTGTCATGAGGATAAAAAGCCAATAACCATGGATGTGCAAGGGGGGATTAGTGCAATGTGAAATAGTCCGTTGGTACGAATAACGGTGTCGACATCGATTCCATGGTAGATTCGTGTTGAATAATTCCATATCGTGTATTACTGTCCGTTCATGCCTCGAACCGTAACCGATCATGTGTTTAAGTCGAATTGTTACCATCGTTAGCCAGCGGCGTGCCGTTCGTGAGCCCAAGGTCCAGAGGAAGATCAGGAGCTCGAGTGGTTTGACAGTCCCGAGCATTCCACCTAGACATCCTGAGACCGAGAGAGCGTACGAGCCATAGAAGCATAGCTGACAAAGTGGAGATGGAAAAGAAACACAAGGCGTGTCCGATAAAAAGATGATGGTGTACGCCGTCGTAATGCCTGGAGGCCAAGGAAAGTGGTCAAGCTCCGGCTGGCGGTAATTCGTAAAAGGCAAAGGTGGTAAAGAGCGGGGTGGTCATAACACAGCCACCTAACCTTACCACCACCTCAAGCAAATCAGTACCATTGCCCACCGGCTCCTGTTTGGTCTTCTCTCTTGACACGGTAGGTACCGTTACCTGCTCCAGTAAATCCAGCACCAGCAGCACCTTTGGAAGCAGATCGAAGCCTACCGACGAAGACTGTAATTAGTCAGAATTCATTTCCACAATCCTCCACGCCCAGCGTGATTCGACAATCAAACACCAAACGCAGAGGAGAAGAGTTCCTTACAAGGAACCGAGGCTTGGCAGAAACTCACATCCGATCACTTCCTCCAACAGCACGATTCGTATCAGGAGTATCGACACCACCTAAGCCGCTTTGACCGCGCTCGATGACCTTGCGACGTTGGCTGGAGATTGGACCTGGTTTACTAGCTGAGGATGTATTCTGAGGGGTTGGATGACCCGCAGTAGCGGCATTCGTACCTGCAGCATGACGACGAGCTGGCTTCTCATCTTCCTCCACATTGGCAACCTGGTTGTTACCAGCAGCTGCAATGGCCTGAGCGTTCTTCTGATATTTGTAGACAGTCCAGTCAAAGACGTAGTCATACTGGAACCCTTCTCGGACAAAGAGATCGCGGAAGATCTTACGGAGGTAAGAGTAATCCGGCTTGTCGTCAAAGCGAAGGGAACGAGTATAGTTCAGATAGATAGCGAACTCGTTGGGGAACCCACGACAAAGGATCTCAGTAGGCGTGGTCATCTTCTTCTCCATAATGCGGTCGTACTTCTGCTTCTTGGTGGCAGCCTTGAGTCCTTGCCAAGGCAAAGAGCCGCGGCAGAAGTATAACATAACATATCCGAGGGATTCCATGTCATCACGACGGGATTGTTCTGCAAAAATGTCAGTGATTGTCGAGAGGAAGATACGGAGAATAACTAACCAACCCCCAAGTGAGTGTTAATACTAGCATAACGAGCGGTCCCGGTCAAGTTCTTGTTCTCACGGTACGGGATATGGAAGTGAGTCTTCGGGTCACGGTACTTCTTGGCCAGACCGAAATCAATGACGTTAACCTGGTTACCGCGCTTTCCGATGCCCATCAAAAAGTTGTCCGGCTTGATGTCACGGTGGATAAACGACTTCGCATGAATGTATTCAATACGTGAAATAAGCTGATCGGCGAGCAGCAGTACGGTCTTCAACGAGAATTTGCGGTTGCAGAAGTTAAACAAATCTTCCAAGCTGGGACCAAGAAGATCGAGGACCATGGCATTGTAGTCACATTCTGTGCCGAACCAACGAACGAACGGGATGCCGACACCACCAGCGAGGGATTTGTAGACACGGGCTTCATATTCAAGTTGAGGGTGTTTGGCTTTGACACTCTCCAATTTGATGGCAATCTCTTCGCCGGAGATGATGTTGGTACCTGTGATGATTAGAGAATTTCCAACACCCACCCGGAACTTCTCTTACCAAGGTAGATGTCACCAAAACTACCACTGCCAATCTTACGGCCAATACGGTATTTGTTCCCAACACGAAGGTCCTAAATAGATAAGACTCGAGTTAGTTACGATACCAAAGAAGCAAACAGACAACGTGAAAGGGCACAGTGACGCCCTGGATAGGTGCCATGAAAATTGTAAAGCAGATTTGGCCAAAAGCCCTATTCAAAATGCAGGCGGAACTCCCCATGAACCATAGCGTCCCAGTGATGTCCAAGGATCGAAGGGAGGATAGCTGACAATAGGCAGGGAGTATGGAAGGGGCTATAACCAGAGGGTTGGATTTCGACGTTGAAGCGGATCCACCCACCATTGTAGTCATCTTGAAATTGGATGACCGCTCAAGTCACTCCACTTTTGGACTGTTCGTTGATGTGAAATCGTTCTCACAATTGCAATGATTGCTTAGAAACAGCTTCTTTAAGTGTCAAATTACCGGGATGTGTGGAACTTCGACCAACGTCGGCACTGAAGGTAGTATAATGATTAGAACTATCGTGATAGATATGGGGTATTAAGGATGGTGGAGGATGTGGAACCTAGGTGGGCAAAAGTGTTAGTGCAGATCTCAACAAGTGATGATTCGTGTTTGGCGGTGAGGCTGTCAGCAAAACCACCCGCAATCGAATTCGATCAATATTGTAGCTGTCATGTGAGAAGGGTGTGGGAAAGTGAGTCGTGATCTTAAATGATGGTGAAGGAGTACGACGTTGTCTAGGTCACGTACCTTTTCGAGTGATGGGCTGGTCAAGAGATCAAAGGAAGCCTTGTTGCAGTAATCCGACCGGAGAGTCTGGATAACGCGTTGGACTGGGGATAACAGGACACAACGATGACCTGGATGTCGAGGACCAGCTTCCTGAGTTGCAGGATATAGAACCCTTCAATCCCTCAAGCCTTTGGGGGACACTGTGTTCGGTGCAGGACTGGGGTGGAGTCGTTACGGGTGCAATTACAGTGTGAAATGCAAAGCTTTCAAGGAACGTGTGAGCCTAAGGGGCGCTAAGATGAGAGGGCTGACATAAGCAGCCAGCTAGACCGTATGCACTTGTGCTTAAAATAGAATTCTCGCTCTCTTCGACAATGGATTGGATTCCCAAAGCCACGATTTAATGCCGCAAAAGTCATACAGGAGCGAGGTAAACACCACCTCGGTGAAACAAAGCGGTCGAAGTGATGAGCGTTTCTTTCACTGCAGATGTTACGGATACAGATATCACCATTGTCCGCAAATCCTCGAATCGTACCTAGCAACAGAGCCTTTCAGCATTTGATCAAGTGCTTTAGGTTGAGAGGGGATACGCATTAAGGATCCCTGGTATTCCACCTCCCGCTTTCGGAAGTGAAAGAAGCGACTCCGCCATTTCCCCCCCAGAACCCAAGAACTAGAACCGAGGTGTCAATGGAGAGACTCGTGGACGGTCGCTGTTGGCTCACGTAAATCTCGTCTGCATCTACCTCAGCAATGTGCACATTTCTGATTCGGTGAAATATGATCATGATACACGTCAATAGGGAGATCGCTGTCAGCTAATCTAGCTGCTGAATCGGTGCGGTACAATCAATGATACAGGACAGTGTCATCGCCGTGCCGCTGTCCAAATGTAAACATAGAAACTATCTTGTAAGACTTCTTTTGATGACTCTGCCGCCTTAACATCTTGTGCACCCTATTTGGCGATTCTGTTCCTGCAACAAGCAGTAGCCAGTCGAGAACAAGACAACACACCAAAGTAGAAATATCATGTGATTCGTGGTTCTCTTTCCGGACCATAATTCGTTTGATGACCTCCAATCTCCACATGGAAATCCTCGCCCTAATATAGCAGAGCCATACAGTTCCGGTACCCCATCAAGCTGAGCTCGGGTAGGTAACAACCATGTCATATCAAGCCATAACCCTTTTGTACTTGCCTAAGATCCCCCTCAACGAAATCCGCCCACCATACCCTCACGCACACCTCTCCTGACCATGGGATCAAACACAGTATATCTACCTTCGTGAAAGGTAGGTCGGTACCTTGGATCTCTCCCCACTCGGGATGGTGGCACTCCCCAGTCACCAAAGAAGCTGGCGTTGTTCCCTGGGCCATTGTCAATGCACCACTCAGGCACTTGGCCAAACCGACCAAAGTAATCTACTTCCGGGCCGGCAGAGTCCTTGACATAGCTTTGCAAGTTTCCGAGTACAGGACCCATGAGGTGATTTGCAACGTTAGGGTTCTGTTTCTTTTCTGGAACGAGAGTTAAACCCGAAGCGTCGGACCAGGTAGATGACCCGCTAACATAATGTTCAGGCACTTTGTTTGTGTCGCTCTGAGTCGCATCCTTTGCCAAGCGTTGGCTGGCTGCAGTATTCTCGAGGTATATTTCAAGGCCGTCCAGGCCACGAGCGTCCCTGCGAAACCACTCTTCTGCTTCTTCGAATGATCGACCCATTGGCTTGGGTTTTGGCGCCAAAGACCACATGTCAGCCTTCTCGCGATGCTCAGGATGGAGTCCGGGTAGAGGCAGTTGGGATGTAGGCCACCCTCCTGGTCGAGCGAAATTACGCTCCGTGTCTACTGGCGAGGTCATGCTGTAAATACCAACTAGTCGGTCCTTCCAGGGTAAAGGATCGCTTGCCATAAGAATTTCTTTCTCGCACTCGGAAGGTGCTATGGACGGCCCTGCAATTGGAGGGTAGGTCTGGCTCTTTTGTCTTAGACCTGCTGAGGATTGAGCCTGGTTCGTGTGCTCTCGCGCTACCGGATCGTAGAGGACAGTTCTGGTCGACGTTGGTAGGCTCCCCTCTGCTTTGGAAGACTCAACAGCATCGTTGAAGGTCTGGAGTAGCAGTTCCTTCTTGCTGCTCGCTGCAAAGCCAGTGTAAGGCATCGGGTCTCTCTGATGAGGATTGACGCTTGTAACGTGATGGCTTTTGGTAGCAGCGCTGAGGTGGTTCGCTTGTCCTTGCGGAGGTTTGCCATTGAATTGCGGTACATAAGCTGGCTGCTGCGGTTCATATGCCAACGGGAAGCGGAAATCGTAATCCATGGTTCCTTTGACTGCAGGCTGTTGTAGACGGATGGTGGACGCGGAGCTAGAGCTGTAACTGGACTGCTGACCGTAGGGATTCGGATCGTTCAGAGATTGAAGTAGCTTCTGAGGTAACTCCGTGAAAGGATCATCGGTATCTGTGGCCTTCTTTACGTCCGACTTTGTTTGCTTTGATTTGCTGGGGGATTCCAAAGGCCCTGTCTCGACTGCACGTAGGGCGATGGTGGGGTCCGTACTTGCAGCAAGAGCTCCTTCCGGGACAAAACTATGAGAGAGCACTGAGGATGGACGAGACGACTGCATAATCAACTGGCTGCTCGGACGCCTGGATAAATTCCCGCGGTCCATGGCGTCCGTTGACTGCATGTCTGGAATCCATTCTTGGGGATCGTAATCTGTCCTCATCTGGGTAAGGTTGGTGGAAAATGACTGTGGGTAAATCGTACTTGATCTTGCGAGAGTGCCAAGATAGGTGCCGTCGTTTGAATATTGCGGCGTGCCAGGTCTGGAAGCCTGTATATGCTGGAAATCCTCTGGATCATTCTCTGAACCCTCAGGAAGGTCATCAAGGTTAAGGGCTTTCCAAGCTCTTCCTCGGTTGCGAGCCTTTGTGAACTTAAGCGCACCTAGAGTCACTGGTGCAGCGGATGGCAGGTCGTCTTCCATTTCCAATTCCTTAGCTGCTCTCCTAGATCTGACGGCGTTGAGCTCTGCAGCCCGAGCCTTAGCTGCAAAAGTGGTGCCCGATGTCATGTTTGCTAGGCTAGCTGTGGTATTGAGTGGGATAAACGGAGCTGACATCTTCTCTTCTGCTTCTTTACTGTAAGATGGGCTTCGGAATGTCACTTGGGGTGAGTTCTCGTCGTTGACAGATGCTTCAGGTGAGGCTTTGGGAACAATCTGAATGTGTGAGAACGGAGTATTTGGAGGAGGCCTGTAAGGAGCCCGAAGTGAATCTCTCTGTGCTGGGTTAGGTAACTCTGGCAAATGACCTCTCCCTCTATCTACATGACCTCGGTGTAAGTTAAGTGAATGATAAGGAGGGGGAACTGCTAGATTTGCACTCACGACGGCGACGAGGACGCGGTTGCCGCGCCGCTAGGTTTGCGAACGCCAGACTTGCTTTGATGTCTATGATTTGGCTGAAGGGTAGCTCTTGCATGGACAGAAGGAGAAGATTCCAGTCTTGGCATAGAAGACTGCTGTAAGGTTCATTTGTGGCAGTTGGGATTAACAAAAGATTTTCCTGGCAAACTAGCGGAATGGGCAAGTAGAGATGTGAAGGGGTAAGCACTTGACACAGGCTTGAGGACTAATGTAGAGAGACTAGTAATGTTTGTGTAGGAGTGGTGAGCGATGTGTTCTATAAAGGTGCGCAGTGAATCAATTATGCTAAGCAGGGTGCTATGCTGAACAGAATATGGATTCGTGCAGTCCTTCATCTTCATGTGCTGAAGGTATCGAGCCTGTCTTGTGTTGTAGAGTCTCAAGCAGTGTTACATCAACCTACTTTGATTATTGGCTCTACGTTGACACTCTAGGTTGCTATGGCTGTCACCGTATCCTAAGTGCTTGCCTACTTCAAATGTTATCAAAAGGTTCGGACGGTGATAGGAGGAATGCAAATAGCAATTTTTTTTTCGAACATCATGAGGGTACTGCTACTCTCATTTCTGAAAATGTAGCACTCTCAGAGGTCATCATTATGAAAGATCGAACGAAGCGGCTTTTCTTTGTTGAGAAATAATTCTGATACGCCCATAAGATATTCATCCTTATCTAGCTTATAACGAAGCCTTTGGGGTACCTTAGCTGGCATCATGAAATAGCTCACTGGAGCATCTCACTTGCGATCTGGCCATGTCGTCGGATTGGGTTCGAAAGCCTATCGCTTGAGATGTGGTAGAGTGCCATCACTGTCACGCCTACCGATAGCGTACAAGACCATTTCGAACTTATCGAATTATCATCTGAACTCGAGTAACACCGTCCACCAGAGGATGATGGGACTCGTCTCTGTCAGGGTTTGAAGAATTCTTGCAATGGCGGTTCGGCTAAACCAAACATCTCGGCAATCGCGACAAACCATGTGCCGCATCCGCCAACACGATGCCCACACCTATCCTCCTTTTCCTCGACTGGGACTCCACCCTGACCACCACATCCACTATTCCCATCCTTCTCTCTCTGTCTCCTAAATCTCCATCTAGATCTCCTGCCGACCTCTCAATCCTCTACGCCTCCTCCCTCGCCGCGCACGTCAGCTCGTACACGCCCAGGGCTAACTCTCGCACCACACTCGTTGAAGAAATCACGTATCTGAATAGTCTCAGAGATGTTGAAAGAGCAAGCATTGAGAGATGCGAGGAGGCGGGAGTGTGGATGGGAGTCACGCCGCAAATAATTGAGGATGTTGCAGAGAAAGCGGTTAGAGAGAGGAGTGTGGTATTGAGGGAAGGTACCGGGAGGGTGATTGAAGAAGTCATGAAGAGGGGAGGAAGGGTTGTGGTGCTAAGTGTAGGATGGAGTGGGCGGTTTATCCGCGGGTGTCTGCGCGCCACGGTGGGGATGGAGGCCGAGGGGGTCGAAATAAGGGCAAACGAGATTGAAGAGGATGGAAAGCTGAGTAGATATTTCGGGGCTGAGGAAGGTGGGATTTGGACTTGTGGGGATAAGGCGAGGCTGCTCGACGAGGTTGGCGGACGGACAAAGGAGGTAAGAACGGTATATGTAGGTGATAGCGTGACCGATTTGGAATGTCTGACTTGTGTCGACATTGGAGTTTGCATGACGGGTAAGGTGGAGGGTCGTGAGCAGAAGGAATTGTGTGAGACATTGCAGAGATTGAGGATCAAATGTACGTGGATTCTCGAACGCAAGGCAAGTGAGAAGGGAAGCGGTGTTGCCAAAGATGATGTATGCCTTTGGTAGGCTAAGGATTTCCATGAGATCTGCGAAGGGTTGTTTTTAGATGGTAGGTGAATTGGCAGACTGCCTAAGATAGTCTGAGCGGGTCGTGTATAGATTGGTACTCTTGATAGTCAAGTAGCGAAATCCCTTTGTAGTTTGGTCAAGCCACAAAAAGCTTCACGACTCCCAAACAATTGCAGTTGCTTTATTGGTAGCTTAGGGGCTTATTGACCGCTTTCTACCATATGAGATCTCCCCAGCATAACCTGACGAATGTCCGTAGCGCCAACGCACGACCAATGGGTATTCAATTCCTCCACTGAAATAGAAACAACTTGCGCTCTATCGTATCAGCATCTGCCATATTCTCATCAGCATCCCCGATCCTGGCTTCGACGGTGTGCCTCATAAAGTCGTAAAGAAACTCCTGTAGCTCTAACAACCATCATATGAGTGTCTTGCACAAGCAAATTCAAATGTGTCGGAAATCATGTGTCAAATCAACTCGTCCCCAGGCCCCCCCACGCTCTCTTCAATCGCTCTTCTTATTTCTCCTTCCTCGAATGCAGGTCCACTCCCGTCACACATCGTACGACCCTTGAGTCGACCACACACATCCGCGATATCAATCATGCCTTTCTTAAACATCTCATGGCTCTGGATCATGTCCCACGCAGCACCTGTCGTGAGAAGACGCTCACCTGTAGCAGCATGAATATGGATGCGGTGAGAAATGGGTTGATTAGTAGAGTTCGGATCTCGATTTGAAAGGGTTTCGTGAAAGGCAGCTGGACTGTAAGTTTGAGGTCCGGGAACGGGAGAGTCGGGCGGAGGGGGGTACGTCCCGGATTGAGCGTGTATGTTTTGTTGTGAATAGTTGAGTGGGGTAGTGGTGGCGCGGAGTATTTCGTTTTGCGTGTTTGCCTTTTCCAACTCCCGTCTGAGACGCTCATTCTCGTTTGTGATGGTAGATTTGTCTGCTTCGAGAGTATTGAGCTTCACTTCTAGCTCTTTAACATGGCGCTCTTTGCGCTCTCGGAAGGCTCGTTGGCTACCAACGTGCTAGTCAGTCATGCAAATCTTAAGGCTGAATGAGATAACGAATTGTATCTTACGCTGCTCTATTTTGAGCTTTCCGTCGCCCTTGTGCAGGGGTAACGTTGTCTCGGTCATCTTCGCTGCTTCGTCCCTGTGCCTGCTCGTACGTCTCCTGGTCGCCCGTCATCTCAACAGAGTTGGAACTTCCATGAGGAAGAACGTTTGAGATGGAGGGCCTGTGTACCGACTGTGGAGGTGACTGTGGCTGGGGCGGGACCAAGGGATTCTGCCCGAACTGGTATGAGGGATCGAAAGGGTGGAAGGCGGTAGGGTCATTGTAGACGTCCTGGTGATTCCACAGATTAGTTCATAGCAAAAGCGTAAGAAACCAAGTCCTACAATTGGATCGTTGGAAGTTTCATCATGTGGAGTATATGGGTGCTCTGGCTTCGATGGTAGATGGTAGAAAGGGTAAGGTTGAGTAGGAGGATTGAAGTAGCTGTTGTAGTCCATTTCTGGATCCATTCCGATTGAATTATGTACAATAACGGATGATCTACCATGCAGAGCGGTAAGGAGGAACTCGAAAGATCAAGAAACTGAGCAGGGTCTATGAACAGCTGGCGCGGAGGGGCATAAAAGCTATCGAGAGCGTCAGGGGTTGATGTGTAGACTGCAGATTTATCATCAACTTCGCGTTGTGTAACCTCAACAAGCAGCAGACATTGAAGTTCTACCTGTTTAACTCAGACAACAGCATGGTACTTGTGTGATATCCTAAGTCATGAGACTTGAGTATACATGTAGAGATAGCGGTGTTGGCCGTTTAAACGCAAAGGTCAGGTTTGGCTACCTAAGGTTTAGCAAATGCACCCATGGACCTTGGGCTTCACCGTCTGCATGAACGCAGCCTCTTCGCCGGCGAACATGCGACCAACTTCACCCCCGAGCTTTGCGAAAGCGCGCCCTAAGAACCTATCGCTACATTCAGCTCCGGGCGTTACAATGCTCGTGTTCCTTCTTTCCACTTCAGTCAGGTAAACAAGTAGATTCATCGCCAAAGCCCCGATCCCTCAGGTCCCTAAGAACTGCAAGTTTCTCACGACCCACCCTGTACTGACAGCCGCGCAACTTACGTTGAAGCCGGCGCGTCCTGGTACTAAAAGAGTAGGAGTATCGGCTGCGGCCAACTTTGTTTATATCCCCAATACTTTTGAAAGCCAATGATGCTCTTTCAGGAAGACCTGCTGCAGATGCACGACTCAAAGCCTCACAAGTTGTTTGACGTAACCACCGCCAATACGCATACGCATGAACACATGTTTATGGGAATCAAAGCGCTTGTACATTTGGCCTTGAAGTCTCGCATCATTCATTTCCCGCTCCTCTCGAATAAAGTGTATTCTGCCAATTCCCTTACGAATAACATCTTGCGCAGTATCAATACAAAAGATCGTGAAATCATGTACCTGGTATACTCGTTCGATCACTCGTTCTCCTGAGATTCTGTTGCGCCTTATCATACTTCCGTTGCTCGAAGGAGTTGAAACATGGAAAGCCTGGTTTTGCAATATATTTCAAAGTCCATGGTCTTTTGGAGAATATGGTCAGCGAGACAACTCCAAAGATTCTGCTTTGTCAGGCCTTGCACTGCAATCAAATGCGGTGAAGTTTCTAGCACGAAAAAGCAGAGAAAATGATATGGTCTTTCGCAGATAATGACCTGTAATGGGGAAAGCCTAAGAGGGCATTCAATATTTGCCCACCAATTGGTGGCCTTCACAGAGCCGCATTACATCCTAGTGCAGGAACTCTGTCCTACGACAGTGGCAAATATGCCCTTTCGGCGGTGGCTTGCCGCTCAAAAATCATATGGCTCGATTCAGGACTGGTCTTCAACATCGCGCCGACACACTGCGCGCAAATCAATCAATCGAGGGCATTACATATGACCTACCACCGTAGCAATATCATGAAAGGTTCGTGGATATGGACGCCGATCCAAACATTTCTCGAATTTCAAGTACTTCCTTTAATCCCAGTCGTCGTCAATATCACCATCTTTTGGGGTTCTCGCATGACCGCTACGTATTGAGCTGTGGATTTTGTCGCCTGCGTCTTTTGCTGGACTTAGAACCCTGTGGTCACTTGCTTTAACAGCCCCTACATCAATGAACAGATGCTGAAGATCTGGACATATTATTTAGTTGTTGCCGCGGTCAACACATCAAATAAGATATCAGGCACGAGTATACCTTTGATGCTGGTCTCTTTCCCACCTAGCTCCCTTATCGTAACAATCTGCTTCTTAATGTCGCCATTGCGGTAGATCAAAATAGTTGGCGTGTTCCGTTCTGGATAACCTTCAATGCAAAGATCCGCTCTGATCTCACAGAACTTGATATCTCCAAATTTGCGGGCCACATCTCGCCACAACTCGGTTAGAAGTTGGGATTCAATGTTTGTGCCAAGGGAAGAGGTGAGATGCACGAAGACAAATGCTTTCTTCGAGGCTTCGGTTACGTCGCGTGCATAATCCGGCTTCTGGAGAGGATATACTTGACTGAAGGTACTGGCAGTAGCTATGGTAGATAATTCGGCTAGGCGCTGGTTACTGAGGATGGGCTTATCAGCATGCATTTTGAGCCCCTTGATTGGATTTAGATTCACCGGTACTTGGCTAAGAAAGCATCATCCTCCTCATCTTCTAGCTCTTTAAGCTCGTCAAGGTCTTTGTCTTCAAGCCTGTTTTCGTAGGCCAATTTCTGAGCTTTCAGTAGAGCTTCTTGAATGATTGGTGTAGGAGAGGGAGGCTTCTCCGGAATGATTTTGTGTTTGCGTAAAATATCGTTCCTGTAACGAGCAATTAGACAACTCCTTAGACAGGGGACTTAGAGAAAGTACCATTCGGTGTCCGCATTTGGATCATCAATAGGAACATGCACTCGCTCATCCATTATTGGGGTGCTTAAAAGCCTGTATTTCAGATAAATTTCGTTAGAGATGTCGAGTCATTAGTTTCGTGAAAGTAAGATAAAAATGAAAAGCGTAGAAGTCATTGCGCAAGATCTTTATAATCTCGTTCAGGCTGCGGTTTTGTTTGATTGAAGTTCAGGCAGGGCACACTAGGGCCGACTAGAAGGGTTCACCTAGCACTCGGCTAAACCTAGCAGTCGGACAGCCCTATAGGGCTGAAAATCCACATTTCATATTCTATTGGTATAATTCTTCAACATATCAGCAAAACGATGGCAGCCACCCCCCTCACCCCCCCCACCCTCCCTATGTCCTTCATACCTTTTGAAGATATAGAACTTTCACAGGAAGAGCGCATAACGCTTGCTCACGCCCGTTGGAACGAGGCTTCAGCAGCCAACGAAAATCCTTCCCAAGCAAAAATCGCTCGTCAATATGAAATACCAACTAGTACTCTTTGGGATCGAATCAATGATCGAAAGACTGCTGCTGCACGCAATCAGCAATTTCAAAGACTTAGCCTCGAAGATGAAGAAGCTATATGTGACTGGATCCTACGTCTTCAGGCTTGGGGCTGATCTCCTCGTGTGGAGCAAGTACGTTCAATAGCTAAAGAACTACTAATAAAAAGGGGTGACGATAAGTCAGTCGGAATCAATTGACTTCAGAAGTTTCTAAAACGTCATTCGCAAATCAAAACAGCATATGTTTCTTCGCTTGACAAAGAGCGTGTCAAGATATGGCAAAAGAAGATTAATTCTCTACTACGTCTAGATTCTGAGCTTTTTACTTCGAAATCTCCTTCTACCCGAAAACGAGCTGTCGTAATCTCAGCTCAACAGACAAAGGTGTGAAATAGAGAGATCAATGATCTACTACGTCTAGGTCTCGAGCTCTTCACTTCGGCATCAATGACAGCAAGCTCTAGACAAAAGAAGAAGAAGCAGCTGATAGTTAAGCTACGGGTCAGACAGCTGAAGCAGAAGCAGAAGCAGGAGCAGAAGCAGAAGCAGAAGCAGCTGATAGTTAAGCTACGGGTCAGACAGCTGGAGCAGAAGCAGGAGCAGGAGCAGGAGCAGGAGCAAAGGAATAACGTGATATCTACAACTGGCCAATCAGAGCGAGGCATGCGTATCAGAAGGGCCCCAAAGAGGTCCTATTAGCTACGTAGTTCACCTGAAACGAATCGTTGAAGCAATAAAAAATGAAATGTGGATTTTCAGCCCTATAGGGCTGTCCGACTGCTAGGTTTAGCCGAGTGCTAGGTGAACCCTTCTACTGGACACCCTGACATCTGGCGCAGGAGCCTCCAGCTCTTAAGGAATGCCATAAATCAGTCGCCGACATCTATACTGTGCGTATGACGACGCAATCACTTCAATAACCTAGGCACACATTGGATTGACTGATGTAATGTTATCAGAAGCGTCAGCCTTGGCTTGAAGGTCCCCAAGTTGAGTGGGCACTGCCGAATCACACAGGATTCAGAAATTCTAAGCTCAGGCCGCGGGCCTACAGCACCAACGATGAGCTACGGCAAGAAAGATGAGGATGCCGACCAGGCAATTATGAAGGTCGACAGGACCTCTGTCTTTCAAGAAGGCAAGATATGGATCGTATAGGTCATGGTTACTTCAACTGATTGTTCGGTGTTCAGCACGACTCTTCAATTCTTCGCCTATATCTCCACGAAGATGTCGAATACTCCTTACAAAAATTGCTCTTCTCCTCTTTACCGGGGAGGTTTTCCCAACGAACGAAGCAACGTCTCTTTTCTTCGGCATCTCGAAGCTGTTCCAAAACAAGGATGCCTCCCTACGGCAGATGGTGTACTTGATAATAAAAGAATTAGCAACTACCGCTGAAGATGTCATTATGGTCACCAGCAGCATCATGAAGGACACATCAGTGGGAAGCGACATTCTTTACAAGGCAAACGCTATACGGGCATTATGCAGGATCATTGATGTGAGCGGATAGGTACTGTCAAGAGTTCTTCGCTGACATGCCTAGGCCACTACCGTTCAAGCAATTGAGCGCTTGATCAAGACTGCCATCGTCGACAAAACCCCCTCCGTCTCTTCTGCTGCTCTTGTATCGTCATATCATCTCCTTCCTATCGCTCGAGATGTAGTACGCAGATGGCAGAGTGAGACGCAAGAAGCCGCATCCTCTTCAAAGTCATCTGGAGGGTTCACATTGGGGTTTTCAACATCTGGAGGTCAGCACTCGCTGCAGCCAAGCACCAACTATATGACACAATATCATGCCATTGGTCTGTTGTACCAGATGAGGTCTCATGATCGCATGGCGTTGGTCAAAATGGTACAGCAATATGGTCTTCCCGGCGTTGTCAAGAGTCCTGCAGCGGTGGTCATGCTAGTAAGGTTAGCAGCAAAGCTGATAGAGGACGATCCAAGCCTGCGGAAACCTATGATGCAACTTCTCGATGGCTGGCTGCGACACAAGAGTGAGATGGTCAATTTCGAGGCCGCGAAAGCAATCTGTAACTTGCGGGATATTAGCGATCCGGAAATCACCCAGGCTATCCACACGCTCCAACTATTCTTAACCTCCCCTCGCTCTGTCACTAAATTTGCTGCCATCCGTATCCTCCATAATGTCGCTTCGTTCAGGCCACAAGCTGTCCAGTCGTGTAACCCCGATATTGAGACCCTAATCTCGAACACTAATCGCTCAATCGCCACTTTCGCCATCACAACGCTTCTCAAGACTGGGAACGAGAGCAGCGTTGACCGACTTATGAAGCAAATATCCGGGTTCATGGCAGACATTACTGACGAGTTCAAAATTACCATCGTTGAAGCAATAAGAACATTGTGTCTTAAGTTCCCTAGCAAACAGGCGGGCATGCTTGCTTTTCTAAGCGGCATACTTAGAGATGAGGGTGGTTACGAGTTCAAGAGGAGTGTAGTGGAAAGTATGTTCGATTTGATCAAATTTGTGCCGGGTAGCAAGGAAGACGGTAGGTTTACTGCATTTACTGAAGTTGCACTAGCTAATCTGTATAGCTTTGGCACACCTGTGCGAGTTCATTGAAGATTGTGAGTTTACGAAGCTGGCTGTGCGAATACTGCATTTGCTAGGAGTGGAAGGTCCGAAGACTTCACATCCAACCAAGTATATTCGATACATTTACAATCGCGTTGTCTTGGAAAATGCCTTGGTCAGAGCTGCCGCCGTGACAGCTTTGGCCAAGTTTGGAGTTGGACAACAGGATCCTGAAGTGAAGAGAAGCGTTACGGTGCTACTAACTCGCTGCCTTGACGACACTGATGACGAAGTCAGGGATCGTGCTGCTTTAAATCTGAGGTTAATGAGCGAAGAAGATGAAATGGCGAATCGTTTCATCAAAAATGGTATGTCGGCCGTCTCTGAATTCATGCATCCGGCTTACTTGGTGCAGATTCAATGTTTTCGCTATCAACCTTCGAGCATCAACTTGTCATGTACGTTACTGCTAATGACGTGGCTACGTTTGCGACCGCATTCGATATGTCTACAGTTCCTGTCGTCACTCATGAACAGGCTCTTGCCGAAGAGAGAACGAAAAAGCTTACTTCTGCAACACCAACTCTGAAAGCCCCGAGTGCAGGACCGAAGAAACCTCAAGCCAATGGCAGTGTAGATGGCGCAGTTTCTGCGGCGGCTGAGGCTCAGAAACACGTGCAACGATTGATGCGGATTCCAGAGCTCAAGGCGCACGGTACTTTACTAAGATCATCTTCGCCGGTAGAACTAACGGAATCGGAAACGGAGTATGTCGTTACTGCCATCAAACATATTTACAAGAAGCACATTGTACTCCAGTACGACATCAAGAACACAATACCAGACACAATACTAGAAGAGGTTTCTATGGTGGCAACGCCTTCGGAAGACGACGAGTCTTTAGAAGAGGAGTTCATCATACCCGTCTCAAAACTTCCCATTGACCAACCCGGGACTGTGTACGTCAGCCTCAAGAAAGTTGGCGACACGGCCTATCCTATTACTTCTTTTATAAACGTACTTAAATTTACTAGCAAAGAAATTGACCCAACATCTGGTGAGCCGGATGAGACTGGCTATGAAGATGAATATCAGGTCGAAGATCTTGAACTTCTGGGAAGTGACTATGTCATGCCGGCGTTTGCTGGGAGCTTCGATCATGTATGGGAGCAAACCGGCGCTAACGGGGACGAATCATCCGAAACATTACAATTGACAAGCATAAAGAGTATAACAGGTAAGTCCTCTAATGCTACTTTAAGGGCTCCTTCCGCTCAACGTATTGGCAATCAAGCTTTAATAAGAGCATTGGAGACTGACGGAGTTCTTTCACAGACGCCATTGAACAACTCACGAAGGCCCTCTCCCTTCAGCCTCTGGATGGTAGCGACATCAGTATCTCTACTAGCACACATACCCTCAAGCTTTATGGTAAAACACTCGATGGTGGTAAGGTTGCTGCCATGGTCAGAATGGCTTACTCCGCAAAGAGCGGAGTGACGACTAAGATTACCGTGAGGAGCGATGAGGAGGGCGTTGCGGCTTTGGTAGTTGGGAGTGTATCTTGATAGGCGGCATTTCAGGCGTCGTGGGAGTACGATGTTACAAGCCGGTCTCACCTATTTTACAAAACTTATGACGTTGTATCGAGGCATTCCAATTCAAAAGACAACGAAAATGTGCTACATTGAGAGCTGATGCTCCTCCACTGCAAAGCTTTAGATGGAAAATACTGTAGTAGAAAATCGTAATTGTCTCCGTGGTTCAACACTATACTTTACATCCTAGTGGCGACAGGTAGAGCTACTAGAACTAGTCCTGACTTAATTTGCTACCATTGCTTCACGTTAGATTACAATAATCTCGATCTGCCGTCCTATCTTCTCAGCATGGCAAACAAACGCAAGTATGCCGACCCCACTCCAGACTTATCCATCTATAGCAAACGTTCTCGATTCTTTAATGCCGGCGACGATAGTCCTAATGGACACTCAACTGCCCAACCCCGGGTCGATCCGACATACGGCCAGCGGGGCGCCTTCCCAGGCCTTGGTGGTGAAGATGGCCAGAATGACTTGTTCTATGGACCTGCAAGTGATGGGCTGGAGTATTTGCGTATGGTTAGGTGAGCTGCTACAATACCGTCCCTCTTGCAACATTGGCTGAGCATTTCCTTTTCGTGCAGAAGACCATCGCAGTCCCCACTGACATGATCATTCCATGATACAGATCCGAGGCTAAAACCGTTCCCAATCTGCTTGTTGCACCTATCTCTCATACTGTCGGAGATGCAAAACTTTACGCCGACTACTCTGATGGCTACTATGCCGATGGAGCCTACACTGCGGCTCCTATACAGCCTGTGTGCCTGAGGAGGGATAACGAATCCCAGGATGCTAACCCCCAAGAAGCCTACTACACCGCTCTATGCGCTCGATTCTCCGCTCTTGCTGCCACCTTGCGCTCGCCTTCTCCAGCCTCGGACACAACGGCGCACACCTTTTCCTCCGCCACGCATAGGACATGGCGGTATAAGCTTCTTTATACGCAACCAACGATGACACTATTAAGCCAACTGCAACAGGACAATGTGGTGCACGGGTTGAACATGCTGGAAACGCTGTTGATAAAAAAGAACCTGGCAAAGGGGAAGGAATTAGGGACGTGGGGATGGGGACTACTAGCAAGATGCAGACCTGTTGGGGAGATGGGGAGTGAGGAGGTGGGAATCCTTAGAAGTCTTGGAAAAAAGGCCGTGTGGCAGCTCAGGGGGATGATGGCTGGGAGAGAGGAAGATGAATGGGCGGAAGAAGAGATGGATGGTTTAATTGACGAAGAGGCCGAAGGTGATAATGCCGCGGGGCTTGGGAAAGTGCAACTGGATGGGGATCAAGACCTCGTTCGTGAAACGGAAAAGTCTGTTGAGAAAACGTTAAAGCCGCCGGATGCGATCCAGGCGAATCTAATCCCCAACACAACTCCAACCCCTGATACCTCGAGCAGGGATCGACTAGAACTATCTCAAGGTCAACTCGAAACAGCGTCGAATACTTCCGATGCCTTGGAGCAAGCAAGACAGCTCCTGCTATCGTCCCTGACTCAGTCTTCGTCCCCAACAGTCACCTCCTATACGCCAAAAAACGGTACCAGTAAGCCCTTAAAAGAGATTGCCGGCGATGACCCACCGCCCGCAGTTCCGGAAGCCCAGTCGTCAAAGGAGCAAGAGAATGACGAACATCCTGACATTTGTACCTATGCTACACTTGATATGATCGTCACCATCGTCGGCGAGTTTTACGGGCAGCGGGATCTACTAAATGGGAGGGTGTTATGGGATGAGATGTAGGCGGCATTGATGATTGAGGTAGCTTCCTATGGAGTACAAGCGTGGAGATCATGAAGTGTTGCCGAGGTCAGAGTGGGAGATCTTAATGCCGCCCAGCTTTCAGATCATCGAAATCGGCTCCCTGGTCATGCCACAGCGTGTTTACATCAAGACTCCAGCCCTTGTCTGATTGCCCTATTCTAGCCTGATCTTAAAAATCCCGAAACATCCTTGCATTCGCAAATCTAAACACAGCAGCAACAAATCTCATCTACCAGGAAATGACATGACAACCTCGTTACCCTTAGATATCATCTTTCTACGCGGGCTCTCGAAGTGGGACTAGCGTTTCCCGTTCTGTCCCGAAGCAGGATGCTTTCCGTCGGGGAACCTCCAAAACTCTTCGTGTCTATAATGTTTTTCGAGATACTTTTCGATCGGAGCTCCATATCTCTGGACAGAATTCTCCAGCGTGCTAGCGACGTAGCTATCACGCTCCGACTGAGAAATCCTTGACTGGCTTGAGTGAATCGCCTTGATGGGATCGTCTCTTCTACGCGCCTTAGCATCGATATGGTAAGGGGGTTTCTCTCCGCATTCAGCGAGACCGATATAATCGAGCTCGCGACTGTTCCTTCTTAGTAAGCGCGGCATTGCAGGAGTCGTGGTATACCCCAAACATACTTGGGTTGTTTGTGCCTGCTGGAATTCATGGTACCTGCCTTTGCAAACGTTTGTTTTCCACCTATTGGAGCCCTAAGGAAACTGTTAGTAGGGTTTTGAGCTTCTGCTTCGCGAGCTTCCAATGGCAGACATTGTCTCAGAAGTGCTTCGATTATGATTGCTTCCATGAGCCGTTGCTTTGCAACTCTCAATTTGTGGGTTATGCTCTAGCTTAATCATGTCGAGAGGATTTCTCGACTACCATATGTTATTCCTTCTTTTCAGATCTTCAGATTTCGTTGCATTTAGGGAACAAGTTCAATTACTTATAGGGTTGCCCCCACACCTAGTTCGGATACGGATCTATCTTATCCACAAGTGCATTGGGAAAGATGGCGAGTAAAACTCTCTGAACCTGGTACCGCATCTTCGCCGGAATAATACTATGAAGGAGCAGTACAACGCAAAACCGGGATCACGAGATTTACATCCGAATCGGGAAACATGGCGAGAGCTTTACTGAGACTTTGCCAAGGCTTTGCTACTGCGGATTCCGGCGAGACATACGGTAGCTGACGGTCCATGATACTTGACAAGGAGACGGTTCTCGGTACACTAGCATACCCTGTGGTAATTACATTATACCAGAAAATGAGTACGCCGGCTTCAGTATATATGGGTTAGCCTTTCACTTAGATCCCTCAATTGTACTAAGCTGCCCTGGCCTTCGAAACGCCCTAAAAGGTAGTCAGAAGCGAGACAGCACCTCGCTGTCATCTCGGAACTACGTGAGACGATCGTTAGGTGAGTGAGTGTATTTGACGTTCTTTCCAATATCCTCGCGCTTCATGCTCCACAACATCGAATACTCAAATGAACATAATATATTCAGGACACAGGCCCTAGTTCCTCACTCCCCAAGCGACCTAAACTGTGCGCAAGAGTCTGCTCTAGTTGGTGGGGTGGAACTTCCAGGAACATACGCCATAGCATTCACGCACAGTCTTTCCTCCTCTCCTTCCACGTGGACTACCGCTGCCCCCAGATCTTCAAACCCCAAATGCGTGTAGAGAGGTTTACCCATTGGACTCGCAAGAAGCGATAGTACCGACCTGCTGGCATTCGCTTCTTCAAGACCTCGGTCTACCAGAAGAGTGCCTGCCCCATGCCGCTGATAGTCTGGATGTGTCAAAAGATTCATGAGGAAAATCTGTTTCTTTCCAAAATCGCTGAAATACTTAAGCCGTGCCATAACGACCGTTTTCTTGAACGCATCCATGTGTTTCGGGTCAGCATCCCGTCGTTTAGGTGTATTAAGCTTCCTGACCGCGATGATGGCTGTAGGAAGAAGTACTCATTAGTGGAAGGAAGGAAGCGAGGCAAAGGAACCTTACGGACGTCGTTGAGCTTCATTCTTCAGCAAATTAGAGTTTCTTGTTAAGTGCGAAGATTCCCAGATAGCCAGCGCAATTGGCTTCACCACTGTCGCATCTTTCAGACTCACAGACTCCGCTACGAAAGTGCAATACCTGCCCTCGGCGTTTTCAAGGATCTCCTTGTAAGTGAGCTTTGTGTAGTGTCTATAGTCTTCTGGATACTCAAGGCGGTATGGAAATCGGTAGTCCCACTGAGGATCCATTGGAAACGCTGCGAAGACAATCTCAAGCATAGCGTCAAGATCGGAAAGAGTCGCAGACCTCATAGAGATCTCCATACGCTGAGACTGGTTGGTTGCCATACATTGGCCCCACAGGACAAGAAGCGAAACGCTTCTTATCCAGCCCCTCATGCTTAATACAAAGGATACGGAGATATTGTTGACAAATCAGAAGCAATAGGTAGACCGCAAGTAGAATGAGCCCTGACCGTTTGCCGGTGAAAGCCTGGCATTGGAATCTTATGACAGGAAGCAGAGCAAGAACAATGTCTGATATATACAGTAAGGCCGTGGAAATCGTTCTGGCCAATCACATCAATGTACGGTGAACAAAAGCGGCGAAAGATTTACGCTAGGAAACCCCTTGCAGTTTCCGTACGACTTCACTTTGATCAGTAAAGTACCTCTTTTCCCACTATACTTGGTTCCAGCATGTTTGCTTTGCGGTTTATCTTCACGCTATTAAAGGAGTGTAAGGTATGTCCCTAGTTTTATGGGAACAGTTGTGGACACTGGCTAGGAACATCACAAAGTTTCGAGATCATGCTGCTACCAACATCTGCATTTTCCTTAGTGGTCACACAACAGTTTGATTCGAGGTTTTCAGGGAGATAAGTCTCTGAATGTTAGAATCGGTAAGGAAATCTACGAGATCAAACAATTTGGGCCCCAGCCCACAGCAGCGACCTTGTGAGCTTCGTAGACCATGGCCGCAATGTAAAGCTTGGCTTCCTCACCCTCTGCCTGCACTATGATGGTCGCAAGCTCGCTGAAACCTAAGTATGCGTACAGCTTTTTCCCCATTGGACTTCCGAACACTGACACACAAACGTTGTTGTCTTTTGCCAAGTCCATGCCCCATCTACACAGAGATGATCCAGCACCTTGCCGCTGGTAGTCGGGATGTGTACCCAAGATCATCAGGTGTATTTGGTTGGTGCCATAGACATCGTCAAAATACACCTTCTTGGCCTTCATGATAGCCTCATGGAAGGCTTTCATGTGCACTAGGTTTGCGTCGCGCCTTGATTGACCGCTGCCTATGCTAGGGAGAGCGAGGGGCACTGGCAAGGCATCTCAAAAAATAAGTATTCAGCCTTGGGAGAATCGGATGTCACTCCAAACCTATGGCGTTCTTCTGACGAAGATTTGCTGTCTCCCATACGGCATGGGCAATTGGCTGCATGGTCTTCTGCTCATTGGTGTCAATTTCTGCAAGCATAACACGAAACCGGTCGTGGGTGTCTTCCAGAAACGAGCTAAAAAGAACATTCGTATGTTCTCGTGTATCTTCAGGAAATTGTGCCCAACGCGGGAACCGATAATCCCACTGAGGGTCCATGGGAAAGGCTGCCATCTGTATGTTGGTGAGAACGTCCAGATCCTTGACCGTTGCCTGTCTAATGTTCATCCTCATTGGCTTCAGACCGGCGAAGAACGAGAGGTCATGAAAGCTAAGTGAAGCGGCGGAAGAACTCAACCCATCAGGCTGTCTTTTGTAAGTCTGCGACCGGATAACAAGGCCAAACCGGTGACTGGATAAGGTTATGAGGCGTGTTTCGCGTGCGACACCCCAATGGGCTGGCTGCAAGTGAACACGATGACCGTATCAGGTATGCATAACAGATAAGCTGACAGCCTGCAGCCCGCCGCCAACTAAGAAGAGAAAATATATTGCACCCTGTAGCCCAGACAAATATCCCCATGTGTTGCGCGCATGGACATGGCAAGGTAACATAGATGGCCGTGAAGAGAGTGCAGGAGCCGGACTACCCCACCAACATTGGTGAGGTTCACAATCTAGACGCATTCAAGGATTTCGTCGATCAAGGCTTTGAGGATTTTGACGGAAGCACGCCGTCTTACTTTGCGAGTATGTATCGCACTACGCTATCTGGATGGGACAATGGTTCTTGCACGAGATACAGAAGACTACGATTTACTGAAGCTGCGCAGCTCCTACTCCGATCGCAATCGTTCAATCTACAGCTCAGAACGTGCGGCAAACCATTGTCGATGTTGCTCACAATGAGACGAATATGCCGGCTCTTCAATCTCCGGCGCAACTCGCCGCTACTGAACGTATAACTGTAAACGCTTCACAAACGCCTCTCATGACCCTCGATGAGGAAACTTATATGGTGCCCTTGACATTACCACAAGGCCAACGACTAGTCCCAGTCGCATGGACCATACAACAGCTCGATGGAACACAAAGCGAGCAGAGCCTCCCACGCCTGTTTATAAAGCACCATGACGGCACCAGCTTTCTCGAACTAACAGTCTCATCGGACCACAGCCAGCAAGAATTTGGTTTAGATGGTTCTCGCAACCTCGCAGCCACAATCCACTCGGCCCCAGGTACTATTGCTCCATCGCTCGTGGCTGCGCAGCTGGATGGACATTTTGCATCTCAGACCTCTCAAAAACAGATCTGGAATCAAGGCTCGGAAGCACTCTCACAAAGAAGTGCTATTGCATTTCTACCTTCTTTGAAAGAGTCTGTCGAACGAGCCCATGCATTATCTCCTATCCGACACTCGATCCCTAGCCAATCTTCCAATCAGGCAGGAACATTGCCGAACAGTCCACTCTTTCATCATGAAGACGCCTCACATCTCGGATCGAAGCCGTCATCACAAATATCTACGAGGCAGTCGTTCAACCTCTCAGCCCAATATGCCTCCAATGGCACCATGCATCCACGGAGCAGTGATAGAGGGCATGATAGACAAAACTTGACATCCGAACAGCTGCACGGAATCCAACGCCTCACCACCGTTGATGATGTATTTCATACCTCGTACCTTCCGACGAAGAGTAGTGAATTCGAACCTGAAACGGTCAAGCAAAGCATTGGGACCTATTCTCCAGTTGCAGCCTCTCGCATATCGTTCGACAACTTTGATCAAGTGCGGTCTGGATTATTCCCCGATCACGATCTCAGCATCGAAAGTCTGTTTCCGGAACTAAACGGAAGGTTCTTCCCGCAAACGGCTCAAGAAGCCTGGTGTGGAGACGCTCAGATCAGTAGGAGCTCTCATGAAACGGTAGACCAGAATCTCCATCAAGTGCCGGCAAACACAAAATCAGCGTCTCGAGGTAAACTTCGCAAGGATAGTTCCAGAAGCTTAACGAAGGATAGTTCTAAAATTCGTTTGCTAGCTTCACCTAATACAGGAGGTGTTTCACAGCAAAGGAGACGCTTATTTGACCAGGTAACTTTTCATGTGATACAACATTACGCATGAAACTGACTCCCTTCCCTAGAAAACCTTGGAAGAATGCGTGAAGAATGAAGCAGGAGAGGTGCAAGGAATAATGACCACATTTGGTTCGAGACAACGGCTTAGATCTGCATTGCCATCGGACCAAAGACGATTGACTGGGCAATGCAGAGAGAGAGGTGCATGCGAGAGATGTCGCAAGTTAAAGAAAAGGGTGAGTTTGCAGCACAGTCATAGCGCCAAAGATGGTTAGCTTACATCATGCTCGCCGCAGTGTAGGCAAGGACCCTCAATGTACGAGCCTTGCGCAACTTGTTCAACATCGAGTCCTCGTACCCTCATGATGCCCTGCGTTCAAGTCAAGATCATAGAGGCTGCGTTATTTCGTCTAAGTAAGTCTTCCGATTAGGAGCGTCTCTGCAGTCGCTAAGTGTCCTATACAGAGCCGCCTGTTAACGACCCTAATCATCCCATGAATTTCTGGGTGAACAAGGAACAATTGTTAAGTCACAACCATCTTGCTAGACTAATAAATACTGTGCAACTTGTGCAAGATGTAGGTTCTACAGAAAAGCCGATAACGCTGACAGTGCTAGTGTCCCGGTTTGACGCTCATTCTGAAGATAGAACTGGCTATAAATGGCAGGATAAGAATGGAGATCACGTCTTCGAGATGCCGCCATTTCTTATCAGTGATGTTGAAGGGACACAAAAGCGGATCCTGCAGTACGCCTCAGAGTCGACACCTTACTATCTTGCGAACTTGTTAGACAAATCTAATCCCATCATCTGGAGCACATTCCAACTCGCTCTGCGCTGTAAGGTGTGTACTTTCCGAATGGTTAATCGTTTCTTTGTAAGGTAAACCCGTGGCTGATTTCAAAAAGTCAACGATTGTACAAGACTCTCTCACATTATGGTCTTCGAGCCGCTTCATTGAACGAACGTGGAGGCTGTACGGAGAGAACACTTTGGGTCTGAGCCCTGTACACGACCCATTGAATCCGTGGAACGGCATTATTCCTGTCACTCCAATCATGGATCAACAACTAGATCAAATAGTGATTCATACCATCCTTGTGCCTCTGCAGAATGGTTTACTTCGCGGACTTGAAAAGAAAGTTTACGGCCGGAAAAGAGAGGACTGGTTTGAAATCTATCTAACGATCTTTATTCTGATGAGCAATACGGAATGGCAACTCGCGCATGAACGCCAATTTGCGCAAAGATATGGCATGAGTGTATGTAACGGTCGTCCCAAAGCTTATTAAAAAGACTGATCTAGCCTCTTATATCGCAGGGCCGATTTGGGAACTATGGAAAGTACGCAAACAGTGAGCTTCATTTTCACGCTGCTAAGACAATGCTTGCGTATTTCCATTACGTCTCATGTGGCTCGACCCCTCTCAATCTGGACTTCACTTCTCCCAACACTGCGCGACTCGCCGCTCTAAACGCAGAGCAGATCCAGTATCTCGGGAACTTGAAGAAAGAAATCAATGTGAAAGGCAATATTGACATTCATCTAGAACCATTGCCATGGCTACTAACACTGCAAATAGAATTTTACATGCTGAGCTTACGGGCCAAGCACAAATACGAAACAGATTTGTACTGGTGTCATCAAATGTTCTTTCCCAATTGGCAGCCAGGGAATGGTCATATCCAAGAATTGAGAGGCAATGACTAACAGCTCAAAAACCCGAACCTTCAGTAACATCTGCAACCGTTTTGACAACCTGTGTCAATTCAATAATTGAATTACGACTTCAGGGGTTGATCTATCTTGAGTGGGGGCTGCAGCTGCCAAAAATCGAGCATGCCTTGAGAAAGGAGATATACATTTGGCTTTGACAGCTAAGTTTGCGCGTCATCTCCGCAATGCACGCATGCAGCAGCAGCGTTTTGTCTATTGCTACATTAAGGCCAGGAAGGTCAAATGCTCGATATGTAATACGCATACTCTACGCGTCAATGCTAGCCATGCGATATAACAACCCGTCGGAGCTAGATGTCATTTTGGTTGGGCGGCTTAACTTCTTTTCTAAGTAAGCGCTCGATGCTTGGACGTTTGAGTTGCACTTTCCTGTCGTGCTGGTTATACGGCTCAATCGCTTGAAATTCGGCACGCGCCATATAAAGCCAAGCATCTTCAACTTCGAGCTGTTAGTAGCTACTTAGATATAGCTCTGCTGATTCCTCCCTCGTTTATTCTTTCCGTCTATACTATCGTCCATTGATCGCTGCAAAAAAGCTCGCTACAGTACCTCTTCGAGGTAGCCGTGACTCAAATCTGGGAGTACTTGGCTTTGGAAGCACCCCGTTCGGGATTAGCAGGGCCGGCGGCGACGGCCGTCTTGAGGGCTATCATTGCCTATAACCTTGTATAGCACACGATCAGTAAAAATATCTGAGGTTAAGCAGTATTAAATGATAGATTTGGATGGTATATTGGTATTTGTTCATCCTCATCCAATCTCGACGGTCTGCGCCTTATCTGACAGATAACTTCAGATCTGCTGTCACCCTCATGAGAAGCAAAAACCTTCGAAAGTGGTAGCTCAACTACGTGTCAAATAAGAAAAAGGCCGTTACACTTTCATAACCCGCTCATGACAGGTCGAAAGCCTCTCCAAATCGTCGCAGTCGTTATAACTTCCCTCTTACAGATCAGCATGTCATCTTTCTTGTGATGATGTGTTCCGTCTCTTCTTTGGCGTCGTATTCGTACCTTCTTTTGGCCATCCTCTCGGATTTCCCAAAGACCTCGAACCAGTATACAGCCAAGCTTTCAGGGAGCTTCCACGCCCGGTTCTCGTTGCGCAACCAAAGACGCACCAAGTGTCTCTTACTTCTGGGAGCGTGCCGATGGCTACTCTCCTTATCATCGTCTGAGAATGCGTGCCTCGCGTGCAGCACAGCCAAATTATTGAAAAGCTGAATGTCTCCTCGTTGTAGCTTCAATGAGAGGGCCTTTTTCTCGGCCACGAAATGCACCATGTCAAGAGCCTCTGCTTGGGCCTCGCTCATTGACGGAATGCCTTGGGAGAGGGGGAAGTCTGCGGATCCCGTTAGTTTGCGGCGAGAGAAGCAAAAGAATGGCCCATTAAGATCGTTGTTGAAGAGGACGGCCCGGGTGTCATACGTTGGCGGTGTGGTGCTCCTATAAAGAACACAAAGAGCGCCCGGTCAGCTGTGCTTACCTCATGTGGATATTCAAACGGTACTCACCTTTCAAAATTCCAGAATGGATCGGCTAGAGTGCGAACAACGTCCGGCCGGGTGCAGGCAATTTCGTTGTAAACTTCTCCGGATGATGCCAGAAGTGATTCGCCGCCCATAGAGGCGCTGTCTAGGGCGTACATAGCTACGATATCGCCATAGTCATTATGAAAGGGCTAATCCACGTCGGAAACTAGTCAGCGCGATATGAACCTAAAGTTTTGACATGATGAATGGTAATTGACAACGCTCAGGGAATACACAAATTACCTGGGCTTTGGAGGTGTAGTGCGACTGGCGCTTTATAGCCTGCCCGTTCCTGGCTCCCATATCTTTAATATGTACTAATGGCTTCCGTTCAGCATATACCGACGCCCTTTCAAGCTGAGGCAACGGATCTTACCTAGCATGTTTCCGAATCGATCCTGACATCCTCTCTTCTCGGCAATATAAGAGGTCACGCCAAGGTATACGATTGCGTTTTCCCAAGCCGTATATCTGCTAGGATCCAAGCCGCGTAATACAACAAAACCTCGACCAGTGTGCAGGGTCCTTGATATCTCCTCGAGTTTTACCCCAAGGTTTGGGAGTGGGAACGTGCTTTGAGAGACATGTTCCAGGCCACTATCGGGCCCCAGGACTAATAACAGTCGGTCAAAAGAAAACATCGCAGGTTGCACGACATCATACCTTTGAAAGATGATAACGCATTCTCAATTTCTGTAATATCGGACGTGTGGAGTGGAACTACATATTTCGACTTATCCTTGAAGTCTTGCCCAAGCCATACTCTGGCACCCTCTAGGCTCAATGGAAAGTCGAAAGGTAGAGTCGTGCTACTCGCGGCTTCGTCATTTGGAGGTCGAGCAATTCTTGATAGATAGGCAGACCTAGAAGGTATCCAGCCAGTAATTGGTCCGTTGTCGTTGTCAGTGGGGGCGTTAGCGATGAGAATTTGGTCTTTCTCACCCCCTTTTGGTCGCTTGGATCGAATTACTTGGCCTTGGATTGCGATAGCGTTATAACGAGCACGGAGACCTTGTAGCTCCTGCGCCTCGTACGAAAAAAACTCTTGGATAGCAGCCATGGTCGTGATACTTGGCTATCCTGGGTAAAGATGCCTTAGAAGCTGTCATATAGGTTTTTCTTCGTAGCCTGAAGAAAACGGGAGTCGTGTGAGCACATTGTGTGTCGCAAGTTTCTTGAGGCTCTGTGATACCGACGCCGAAAGTGGGGAATCTGTGTGTGAAGGATGGTGGTGTGCAAAACAATCTGATTCGCTTGCCACCTGACCCCGCGAACTGTGGGATTGAGTATAATTGGGCTCCATTTGGGAGATGGATCGAGGAAAGACCGCATCGATATGGGTTGTAATTTGGGATTCGAATTTTCTGCTGCCACGTAGTATGGACCGCCATGTATATGCTGACCGTGCAGTGTCCTTATATTTGGGCTTCAAGGCGTTACACTCTACAAAGTTTGCGTGCGCTGAGACTGACCTACCATTAGGGGTTGCGGACGTAAGCACCACAGGCGAATGCTCTTCTGCTGATGGATATCTCTCTGTATGATTCGGTAGCGAAGGTAGGATCCTTTTCCAACTCTGCACTATCAACTATCGCTCCCCAACCTGTGTTGGCGATGCGAGCCGGAATGCCTTAAAAATCTCACAGGACACCCAATTTCGAAGAGTTGGACCTAGGGTCAAGACAGCCTGACCATACACGGATTACTTCGACCATGAATGCTAGGAACCAGCATATCATGATGCCGCTTGCGAGTCTGTTTGGATAATTGATGTCTGTACAGAACCAGGGTCTTCAGTACTTCGCTGTCCTCATTTATTTCAAACCGAATACAACGCCTCAGTAGGTTGACATTGCAAATCCCAACCAAAAGAATAACTTATGCTCTCAAAAGACGAGCTTAATTGAAAAATCATCAAATCTCTGACTGCAACCTGTCGGGGCTTTGGAACCTATGTCACAGGATCTAGCGTATTGGACACATTGCCTAAAAGAACTTGAATTCTCTTCAGCGTCTTATACCTTCCTCTCAACGGTTGATATAGATCTCTAGTATGAACTGTGCTGAAGGCTCTACCAAAAACCGTCGTGTATCCGTAAGAAACAATTTGGTCCTTACCACAAACACTTTGGCCCTTACTATAAAACCATGGCAACCAGTGTCAAAGTCGGGCAGGCTTCGTTCAAGACTTGAAAGCACGAAATGCCACACAAGAAGAGTGTTTTCGAGGCAAAAACAATTAACGTAATTGGTGCGACACCAAATATCATGAAGACCTCCTGCAAGCTCCCTCGCGCAGAGGCCCAGCCGAGATACGACATGTGACGGAGAGACTCGAGAGGGATCGAGCGAGCTGCATGAAATTAAACTGCAAGCGTCAGAAAGTTTCCAGACTGCTTGGCAGATGTTCTGCTCTGAAGACCTTATGCAGATCAGTTCACGTAAAATAGGTAGTATCACGGTATTGAATCTCGATTGAATACCTAATCGAGATGTGATTCGATAGACCATCACATGATAGGATGCCTTAGGGTTGATGAGTCATGCATCGCAAGGCCCCCCTTTTGTGTAACCATCTGAGCTTAACATTCGCAAGGCAGCCTATACCTTATGCGTCGTCATCATGTGTGTTGGATCAATTTCATCTCTCCTGCAAACAGCTCACTTCCACATTTTTCGAATCATCTATCGAGACGCATATCAGAATGGCTTCTAGGTCGCAATTAGCCCCGTACCTCTGTGCGGCTATAGTCCTTGTGTTGAACCTTGCCTTTTACAGCATGATGACACCTCTGACTCGCGCGATCGAGCTCGCGGTGTGCTATGAGCATTACCTTGTCCATGACCCTAATGTTATTGAGCTTGGAGGCTACGTCGACGAAAAGCTTTGCAAAGTCGTTTCTATACAAGAGAGACTAGCGTGGATTCTTGCCCTGAATGGGATTTTGCACTTTTGTTGCGGTTAGCCCATCCATAGATTTGACTGGAAAGCTGTCTGACCGAGACTACATTTAGATCTCGTCGTTATAGTGCCATTGGGAGTTCTCGCAGATCGGATTGGCAGGAAACCGGTAATGCTTCTCAACTTCTTAGGTCAAATCGTCAGTTGGGCCTGGATTATCGTTGTTTGTAAGTATGTCCAATAAGTTATCGAAGAGCTCTAGAGGTTTAATTGACACTAGGCTATTTGAGAGAAACGATGAATACGAAGCTTGTTCTCCTTGGCCCTGCTTTTACTCTCTTTGGTGGAGCTACTCATCTCACCACTGCCCTCGTATATTCCGAAGCAGCTTCTTACACCCAACCTGATGATAGGTAAAAAACTTCCACGGTATATCCATTCCAAAGGCTCAAATTTGACACAGGACAGCTATTTTCTCAGCAATGGAAGCGATCATCCAGATCAGCCAGCTTGTAGGTCCTGTCATCGGTTCTTTACTCCTGCAGATAGGGGTATTCACTCCGTTCCCGATTTCACTTTCACTGGCCTTGCTATCTGTGCCTCTAGCACTTATACTCCCTAGTGGCGCGGTACAGAGCGTGCAGGATTCATCTTTGTCAAATGATCCGCAGGAAAGGCTGCCTCTTCTGAATCCTTCATATCCCGACACACCGAGTACACCCCCCCATGAGGTAGAACTGACTACTAGATTGGGAATCGCCTGGAAAGATGTTCGCGACTTTGGATTAATATTCAAAACTAACCAAGTAGCCCGTTATGCATCCTTTGCGTTCCTGATTGTGACACTCGGAAAGCAGTCCCTGCATATCCTTCTTCAATACGTCTCGAAACGCTTTCATGTTTCAATCGCAGCAGTGAGTTTATTGAAACCACCCGTATCAAGCACCCTCCGATTATCTAACTACTATAGGCTGGTTATCTCTTTTCAATCAAAGCTGTTGTGGTACTTATCATCTTCGGTCTCATACTTCCCTTTGCAAAGCGTATCAAGCGTGTGCCGGTGCACGTCACCAATATTCGCCTTGCTAAGACGAGCATTATCGCCTTGATGTGCGGCAGCTTACTCATGGGGCTATCGTGGAATATATGGGCTCTCATTCCAAGCGAGTGACCACAGAAATTCTCAAAGAGCGCAGAAGTACTCTGAGATCTCAGGCTAACGGTGCAAAAGGCCTGATGATCTATGCTTCGGGATTCGGCTTCAGTACCCTTGTTAGAGCGCTCGTTACAGCTACGGTGGCGGACGATAATGTAGCTCGACTGTATAGCGGACTCGCGATTGCCGAGACTCTTGGTTCGTTGAGTGGAGCCACATTCGTGACGGCAGCATTTACTTCCAGTCTAAGCCTAGGAGGGATTGCAGCGGGAACTCCATTCTATGTGTGTGCGGTAAGCTTTAAACTGCTCGTTACAGGCTTTTCGCGTACCAAGTCTTGGATTATGCTGCATCTATATTGTCATCAATAAGCTAACAATTAGCTTTAATTTAGTCCTTCTACGCCATCACTGCAGCTCTGACGTGGATTACATCCTTTGAAATTTCGACAAAAATTCCAGTTGTTTGATGGAATGATAGTTGTCCTCGAACGGCCACGTTTTTTCACTGTATTCATTGATTCCGTTGGTCTTTCCTCGAATCCGAACTCGATAATTTGCCATTTTCAATTATCCTTCGATCCAATCCGATGATGCCATTTTATCTACTGATAACTCTAAAAAACCCATCTCGCCAGAGACATCAATTTCCAGAAAAACCACCAATCGGCTTCGAAATGCAATAAACAATAGTCCATCTTTGCAAGGAGCGTAGTTACCGATGCCATTGCGTCGCGGGCAACCACATATCTCACCTCCAAACATCCACCTAGACAATCGGTCTTGGTGGGTTCTCGAAAGAGGTATGATCAGTCACTCAGGGGTTCAAATACTAAGGATATACGACAAGGAGAGATGGAGACTAGAAGGTATTGGACGAATGAGGGGGTCAATCTGCACATAAACTGCGGCTTGTTTTAACCCCCCCTTGGCTACGAATAACGATAGTACCCAAGCAGCATTCAAATACCCCTGCTGGAAAATAACTACTTGGGTCAGAACACCTCAACCGAGGACATATCCTTTGAAACCCAACATCGTCCAACTTTCGAGGGAAGGTCTCAAGATTATTAGACTTGAGCAGAAGAAATATCAATATATAAGAGCGTTGAGTCACGTGGGACTAAATGGATACGCCAGACACTCCCCCTCTTCCTCCGTTCGTATTCCCCCTTGGAGGAAGCCAACGAGATTCAAAACGAGGGAAAGGAGAAATGGACAAGAGCTATCATCGCCAATGACCAAACCATACACGTCTTCGAAACCACCAAGCCTACCACTTACAAAGACACTCCCTTCCGCCAACCACCCCAGAAACCCCTTTTTAGAACCTGATCCTTCACAGTCCCAAATAGCCTTCAGCCAATATGTTTTACTACCTTCGCTACCTTGTCTCTTACAGCTTTCAGCATGACCTGTGGCTCCATCGACGGGGTATGTGCAGTACCAACACCAGCACACGCAGCAAAGCGCCGCAAGCTCCTCTTCGCAAGCAAGCAACCCTTCTAAGAACATCCCGCCCCAGCTGCACAAAGTATGAAATCGGGATGTCTTCGCCATGCCAATGCTATGCGTGCTGGGATAGGTAGGGCGTGGGGGGATGCGGGAAGAGTAGGAGAATGGCGGTGGCGGAGGGAGCGGAACAGGTGGGACGCATGATTCGGGATGGTGATGGTGGGCGGTGGATGGGATTGTGGTGTTTGTGTGCGCTGTAATCTGTGTGACTTGCTGTATATAATATAAGTAAGCTAGTAAATAACCCCCACCCCCCCCTGTTTATCTCCCACCCAACCACTATAACCCCTACTCGTCATACTCATTCCCTCCTCCCCCAACCTCCATACCTCCCCCCTCCGGCAACCCCCTTGTGAACACACCCCCCCCAAATATGCCCCAAACAACCCCACCCCACCCCACCCCTCCCCCGGACCTTCCCTCCACACACCCTCCACTCACACACCCATCCCTCATACCTCACCATCCAACCCCAAACACCCACACCCCAATCCCACCCCTTTCCACCGCTCACAGCCCCTCTCCCCCCACAAACCAACCTCCAACCTCCAATCACCTTTCGTATCTTCCCGCCCCCTATATCCGCTTCCCCCCCCCACATCTCTTCCAGAAACTCCACTTAACATATTTTCCCTTACTAAGCTAGGGGGAAATAGGTTAGGTTAGTTTAGCAGCGGAGAGAGAGAGAGAGAGAGAGAGAGTAGCTACTGCAGCTGAATGATTGATCTCGCTGTTGCTTTGGTTGGTGATGGGTTTGGGGTGTAGGTTGTGTTGGGTTGAGGGGGAGGGTGGGGGTGGGGGGATACGGGTGGGATGGGATGGGATGGGTGGTTATTGGGCTGGTGAGATACATAGCCAAGAGGTTCGAAGGGATTTGGAGAGGGGGGAGTCAGATGAGCCCCATCGCAGGAAACCCAAACCCAACCCAACCCCCTCATATGTATGTATCATAAACAGCCCCTTCCGGAAACACAGCCCGAATAGGTTTTTTTCTCAACTCTGAGGGATCTCTACAAACCACCAACTTTACCTATTACTGCAGCGACGGGCAATCGGAGTTCGGAGTTCGCTTGTGATACAGCATTCGTAGGGACAGTTGCTCTTCAAAGGCAAGAAACCACTTCGGTATCGGATATTGGTACGACCAGCTCTAATTATGATTAGCGAATACAAGTCCTAAAGCCCTGCTCTGCCATGCTATGCAACCCAATGCAACCCCCCACCTGCGCCTAGCGCACCATCCACCATTAAACCCGCTATCAAGCGCCAAGAACAACCGTTCAAATTATCCCATCATCGTTGCCCTCGTAAATCATCTCCCTCACTAGCCCCCCACATTACCCCCGACAAGTAAAAAGATTAACATGCATGTTCCCCAACGCCGCACACGCCAGCATCATGCGGTGGGGATGGAACGCCATGGCCGCAATGGGCGTGGAGCGGCTGTTGTGCAGGAAGCTGGAGTAGGGCTCGACGCTGTTGAGGAAGGCGCCGTTGACGTTGAAGAGATTGACGTTGTGGCGTTCGGAGCCGCTGTCGGGGGGCAAAGGGGATTAGTGTGATGGTAGTTTGGGGGGGCAGATGGAAGGGGGGGGAGGGGGACATACGTAGCGAATACTGGTGCATGCTCGTGCACGCTTAATGTTCGTAAGGTGTCTTTTGTCGCCCGAATCGTATGCAACGGCTTATCCTTTCGAATATCCCATAGCTTGACCTCCCCGTTTCTGCTGCCACTGATAAGCTCCCTCAAGCCTCCTCTCTGCATATGCACGTTCGTGATCCACTGTTTATGCTCACGCCAGACTTTGACCATTGCCAGTGCGGGCTTCAGACGCTGATCAAAGACTCGGATCGCGCCGTCGCCGTAGCCGCCGACGAAGACGTTGCCGGCGACTTGATCGGAGGTGAGGGATGTGATGCAGGAGCCTGAGCGGGCAGGAATATCCTTGTATCCGTTAATATGGTACAGGAAAGTAGATGAGGAACCTACATTGGTGCAGATCTCGGTGGCTGCGTTCCAGACTCGGATTACTTTGACATCGCCGGCTACGAGCAGCTTCCCTTGGCCTTGCTGCCAGTCTAGGACAAGGCCGGCATTTTTGTTGCTCGGGACTAGGTCAGTCAAGGCTCGAAAGGCGGACACCAATTCTATTTCCTTTTCTGATTCGTAATTTCGAAACACCTTAATTACGCCATCGGAGGAGCCTGTCATCAGTAGAGCTTGGTCGTCTTCGTTGATGAATCTTGCTTCGTTGATCCTGGACCCCTTGGGGTTGCCATTTGAAAAGCGATTTAGTCGAGCACTCTGCTGCCAATTCCATATACTATTTAATGTGAGCGATGCAGTCTATAAATTTCATGCTGTACATACCATATGCTGTCACGGTCATCGGCAATTGCAAGATGCTCTTCGAATTGATGAAAGCACATCTTCATTGGCTGACTTCCATTGTTAAAGAACCCAGTAGCAGTTTCCCATCGGCTGGTACCTGCCATGGCCTTCAATGGCTGGGTCTGATTCAAAACCTTCTCGTTGCGGACTCTCCTCCATAACCGTGCATTGTAGTCATCGCTGCCTGGTTCATCAGGCTCGTTGGGCTTCATTTGCGGCTCACGAAAGTACTAGGATAGGTAAGCCATTTGTACCGCTGTCTGACATGGGTAGACTACCTCAATAGACCAGTCAAAGAATCCGCTCTTGAGCGGTATTGACGGAGGTTGATGCTTATCACGGGCTTTGAACCCTCGCGGTAGCGGGGTTTTAGAGTGCTGGTAGGGTATTGATGTTTGGGTTTGATCATTCTCATCTGGTGGGCGACTCCATTCTGCGGGCACGCGAGTACGAAGTGAAGGAGGTCCTCGTTGATTGTGTTGGGTTATGGTGGTTAAGCCACGATTGCCTGATTGAGACTGGAGGTCTAACGAAGATGGACCGCCCAGCGCAAGATGTTTTAATGCAGCGGCCATGCTTGCAGTCCTTCTTATGCTACTAAATATATAGCCCTCGTTTTTCTGGGACGCTACAGGTGATGGCGAAGCGGAAGACTGGGCTGGTTTGGCTGCAGGCGTCATTGATGGCTGACTAGAAAGAGTTGTTGGCCGCCGTGATAATCGCACAATGTCATCGATCAAGGGCTGAGCCCGAGAACCAAGAGGTGACTCTAGTAGAGTTTCGTGGATGTAGTCGATAACGATGCTGGCATCTTGAGCCACTTCCGGGTGGGCATCAATGGACATTACCAAGAGGTGCATCCATATTGAGCCTTGAACACTGTTCTGAGATACCTTGTCTTGTAGAGTGCTCTCTGAACTCTCGTATAGAGATCGGCGGTTCCGTTGACTGTGCTCAGAACCAGGGTGTAGAAGCATATCTCGCTCTTCGATCAATTGCTCGAAAGCGGTTACTAAGAACTTGTTCTGGTATCTCTTGACAAAGGTGGAAAAGAATACAAGCAGTTCTCTTCGTACCATACTATTACCATCGGTAGTCATGATCAGTATAGTCGAGGCAATTGACTCTTCTGTCTGCGCGACTTGTTCAGTAAGATCTGGTATTCCAAGAAAATTCGTCAAGGCATGCACGGCTGCCGCTCTGACTTCCGGAACCGGATCCAGAGCCATCTCGCATAGTCTCTGATGTGCAAGACAACGTATCCCAGCCCACTTCGCCTCCGGAAAGTCTTGCCAGAGCATGCTGATGCAAAGGCAAGACCACTGGCGCAAGAGAGGATTCTCGTCATCACGAAGATGACCAAGGCAGATATCAATCAACTCAGGGGACAGGCAGACATTCTGACCTTGACGGAAGTTTCTACAGAACATGGCTACTATGAAAGCAGACATAGCGCGGTGCTCGCTGGCATTCCCGACAGGTAGGCTAGCTTGTGGATTGAGTATAGTGAGGAAGTACTGATAGCCGTTGTCCTTTATTAAATCCACCTGGCAAGCACCGTCCACTGCAAGTATGCGTGCCCAGATGAAGATCATGACCGGCTTGAGCTCGTAAGCTGCCGATTGAAGTAGTTTGAGGACATATGCAAAGATACCGATGGTAAGCGCGAGATTAACAGCCCAAGGACCAAGATCGAGGAATCGGCTAAGTAAAATCAAAGCTCGCAGTCGATGGACCTGACTAAGAAGCACCTGTAAGACAATGGGCAGTTGACTTGGAGCTTCTTGCTGTGGGGCACCTTGAGCAAGGTAGACCTCAAAAGCTGTCAATTGCTCAGTGAAGAAATTCGAGTGCCGATACTCATATAGCTGGCCTCCATCTTCGCTCTCAAGCATAGCCGGAAGCTGCGCTAGAACCATTTCAAGCGCCAAGTCCCAAGCTTGCCACAAGGGATGACTGTGTGTCTCCGGCAACTGAGGTATGGACATTGGGTGACATCCATTCGATCTCATGATTCTCTCGCTCAATAAAAAATTACGAAAAAGAGCGGCAACCATCAGATCCTGTCGGAACAGCTTTTTGAAGGTAGCTCGTGGCAAGAGGTTCCAAGCTATGGTATCGGTGATGGCCGTAAATATCCAATTAAGTTCCCCAAGCGGACTTCTACGCTCCTGGAGACGTCCAGGTACTCTGCCCAAATCCTTGACCGTCAAGTTGGTGGGCAGCGGATTTTCAAGAACAAAAAATCGTAGAGAGATTTCTATCGGCGTTGTGAGACAGCATGTGAAGAGATCTGCCGGTAAATCTGGATTTGTAGGCAGTGATTCTGATCTTCCACAGGCAGCTAGCAGGATGTTATCACTGTACATTTGTAGCTGAGCTGCAGGGTCTGCCTGCCTCGCTTCGGCATTTTCGGCCTCGTGCTTTTCCACAAAACGGTCGAAATTGTTGATGATATTGCCCGCATGCGAGCAATCAAAGACGTAGAGGCTAGGTGCTCCAAGCCATCCTTGTAGATCGTACAAAGACACTGGTATGTACTGAGTGTAATTTCTGTTAAAAACCCAGATCTCTCCAGAATGTGTCGGCAGAGGAACCCCGTGCCCATTGTAGTGAAATAAGATCCGCTCATCCTTGGCATTACGACGCAGAGAGGTACAAAACCTCCTCGTCTCGTCCACAGAAGGGTCCAAGTACTGCTTATATCTAACACGAATGCTCAAAGTTTCGTATTGGTCTTGCAACTTCTTCCCGATTAGCTCCATCGTCTTGGAGTTTGCTGCCGTTGAGGAAGTAGGGTCTGTCCAGCATTCTAACTTTGCCGTCGGGTTGGTCTTTACGACATCTGGCGGATCCACACCGATATTGAGACATATTGCCAAGGCTGCAGATACCGTTTTTAGCCGGTCTCGCATACGCCATTCTTGAGACGGATGACTGTGGTCTTCGTCCTTGGGCTTGCCGCCGGTCTCATGACGCTTATCCGTGTAATACATATAAAATGCCTGAGTAATAGGTCAGTCGCTTGAAATCAAAACTCACATATGGAAGGTAGAGCCCCGATACGTACTGAACTCAGTAGCCCAAGGTATTCACTAGAGTTGTATTGGTCTTCCCAGCCATGTCGCAGTTCCCAATTCTCCTCGGCAATACCAGACCGCGTTGATGGGGACGGCCTTCTTGGGCCATAGTCGGTGTTTGCTCTCAGTAGCTGTCTGTGTGGTCTTTGCGCTAAAGCTTCCTGACTGCCGACAGGAGCACGTGCTGGTTCTGCCCTGGTCGGGCTTGTCGAACCCGGGGAATCAGCTGGAGTCAAGGTGTAGGCTCCATCATTCCCGTTGGAATACGCTGGATGGTCTCTGCTTATCTGCGCATCGATGAGCTGTTTCGGGATGATGTGTGGTAGGTGAGGGATTTCATATTGGGGCTGGTCCTGATAGTCAGAGCCGTGCTGGAACGACCCTGGTTGAGGAGATGCGACGGCAGTCATACCGCATGGCCTGGGAGGATCTTCGGTCTTGGTTAAATGCATTCCACCTTGTACTGCGTTGTGGATGCTCACTGTGCTCAGCCTTGTTTACAAGTGCACCGACGATTTGCCCGAAATTTATCCGGCAACTGTGTTACCAGAAATGCTCATACAACATGTTCAGTGCCAGATGAGGACCCGAGTTGATCAAGATGCTGAGCTTGACCACTGACGGAACAGAAGAATGCTCAAGGACAGTACAGTAGTAGTAGTGGGGCTTGAACGCACTCAGTATCATCAGATAATAGAGGGACGTACGAGCTGGGGAAGCTCGAGTCTCACGATCCAATCACGTATCAGGGACCCAATCTCACCAAGCTCGACCCCTGCTGTCGATCATGCCGCTAGAACAATGCCATGCTTCCATTCTTCTTCCACGCCTTCACGTTTCTAGTACAGTAGTAGACAGACAAGAGTCTGTGTAGACTGTCGTGAGGAAACAAGTACAGAAGGGGTCGTCCTTGCGTCGACGTCTAGCATTGGACAGATTGGATCTTGGCACTCCGCACGTATATATGTTGCTATGAAAGCCGAAAAACGAATCAGGCACGTAACATCACCGGAGCTCAGCACGGTCGACCGAGACCGGATTTCCAACCTGGTTCTTTCCGCCAGCAATCTCGAATCCTACGTGATCATGAACTGCCGTCCTGAACAACAGCAACCGCCAATCCCCACAGCATTTTGGTTGTATCACCAGCCACTGTGGACTTTCGGGTTAGCATGTCACGGTGGGATGGACACTTCCTAAGAGAAAGCGTTGTTGTCAAGAGCCACTGGTTCACAGCAAAGACAGTGCAGCCAGTAGCATGCTGGGTCGACTATGGTTGGAAGCACTGGGGGTGGATGAGTTGTCGCCCACGTATGAGCAGAATTTCTGATAGACAAACACTGGAAGAAGGTACGGGGCCAGCTGGACACGGGATCAATGCAAACAGATTGCAGGAATACGCCGCCGTCGCCGTACAATAGGTAGCCATGAACGATCCGCATGTACTATGGAGTAGCAGCTGCTCCGTAGAGGCAAGCAGCCGTCTCCTTAGGATTATCTTGGGGGGTGAAACCTAAGATAGCCATATAATCACACCAATCATCTCACTCGTTTCTTGCGGAGCCTGGAGATGACATGTGTAGAGAGAGGTGCTTTTGTCTTGAAGTAAGAGTTAGAGGAATGGAGAGATGGAGAGATGGAGAGATGTTCGTCTGGGTGCATGTAAGGACATAGTAAGATGTAGAGTAAAGTAGTTTACAGCACTCGTAAGACTGCTCACTCCTGACCAATCAGAAGCGGGTTTCCCCTTGAACAGACTTGAAACCAGATAATGCGATTACGCGATACCGCATGTGGTTCAAGTCAGGTCGCTGAAAGTTGGTCCTCGCTGGAACAACTACAGAGACAGAACGGCGAGTCCATTTCATCACCACTAGATGCGCATGTCCAAGAGAGGACTTTGAGAATCTCAGATTCTTTGTCTTCTATAGAAGTGACAATTGAAAGTATTTGATGAACCGTGGCTGAGGAGCTAAGCCTGTCAAGAAGCTTAAGTTCGTCCGGTTTTCAGTGCAGCCGGAAATAAATTCACCCCCTCAAATCCCATTCCACCGTCCCCCATCAAACCACAACATTCGCTGCGCACGCCGCACAAGCGCATCGATTGTCGCATCGCTCTCTTCTGGTATTATAGACCTCATCAATCAGTGTCTCGACAAGGCCCATGATCTGGGTTTAGTCTGGCCTCGGTAGTTGCGTCTGAAGCTCGATGTAGGGAAGAAATACCGACAGCCTACTTGACTCCCTACGAATGAGAATCATTCCGCGCGCCGTCCCCCAATACCTCTACGGATGACCGGTTTCTCAGCCTCAAATTCACTACTTGTTGCGCGGGCGGGTCGCATTTATACTTTGGGACCTTAGCAAGGCTGGTAGCTAGCTGCAATATCTGAGCCAAAGCGATATCATAATGTCTTTTCTCTTTGGTAAGAAGAAAGAGACGAAGACTGTCGGCGGTGCGCCAAGCTCAAGAGATGGACCTCCAGCGGGAGGGGCAAGCTCTGCTATACCGACTACCAATGGTATGAAGGGCAGGGACAGAGGTCCTAGTACTACTCAGTCTCCAACGCCTGGAAGCAGTATTGATAATTCCGTCAACTCGGTGGGAAGAGCCCATACCCCAAGCCCCGAACATGGCCCGGATCAGCGTGGAGGGCCAGGACAGGAACTGCAGGTATGTCATCCTCCCAACGTGCAGCTCACCAAGAGCTACTCTGAATCTCCTCGCGAGCCCTAACTTGCTAGAAAATTTCACTGTGGCGTTTCTATTGATAGCTTTACTAACTGATGGCGGTCGAGTAGTACGGTCCTCGACCTGGCCTCAACGGTCCTTCTCCGCCAAGTGCCGCCCCTACAAACCTATATCCATGGTCGCAGCGACGACTAACATTCACGTCGTCCCAACCCAACCCATTCCCACGATACGGCGCAGCGGTCAATGCTGTATCATCCAAGGAAGGTGATGTCTATTTGATGGGTGGGCTGGTCAATGGTCAAACAGTTAAAGGGGACTTATGGATGATTGAAGCTGGAGGGACGAACTTGGCCTGCTATCCTGTCGGAACTACATTTGAAGGGCCTGGACCTCGTGTCGGCCATGCGAGCTTGCTCGTCGGTAATGCTTTCATTGTTTTTGGCGGAGACACCAAGATGGACGAAGGTGACAAGCTTGATGATACCCTATACCTCTTGAATACCTGTGAGTCAATCCGGCAAGCTGTTGAATCGAATGATGCTGATGATGGTAGCGACTCGGCATTGGTCAAGGTCTATGCCTCCAGGACCGCGACCGGCTGGTCGATATGGCCACACTCTTAATATTCTGGGCTCGAAGATCTATGTTTTCGGGGGACAGGTAGAAGGCTACTTCTTTAACGATTTGATAGCGTTCGACTTGAACGCTCTACAGAACACGAACAGTAAATGGGAAATGCTTATACAAAACAGTAATGACGGGGGCCCACCAGAAGGATCAATTCCACCGGCAAGGACAAACCATACTATTGTCAGCTGGAATGACAAGCTTTATTTGTATGATAACGAGATTCTCACGCTTGTCCACTTATTCTAACTTGTTTCTAGATTTGGAGGTACTAATGGGACCCAATGGTTCAATGACGTCTGGTCTTATGACCCACGAACAGTTGCCTGGACCCAGTTAGATTGTATAGGATATATACCTGCTCCACGAGAGGGGCATTCAGCGGCCTTGGTGAACGATGTTATGTATATCTTTGGCGGTCGCACCGAAGAAGGTACAGACCTAGGAGATCTTGCGGCTTTCAGGATAACCTCGAGGCGCTGGTACACGTTTCAGAATATGGGGCCTTCACCATCGCCCCGATCCGGTCATAGTATGACTGCATATGGGAAACAAATTGTCGTCCTTGCTGGTGAACCCAGCTCTGCTCCCCGAGATCCTAACGAGTTGAGCCTAGTCTACGTCCTAGACACGGGCAAAATTCGGTATCCGAATGATCAGCAAATCCAACAGACTCCGTCAGGCGAACGAGTACCCGGAAATCGTAGACCGAGTGGCGAGCGAAGCGCGGTTCCCCAATCCAGGGGACCAACACTGCGAGATGGGCCAGTTGGTGCTGCCGAAGGTGGACCAAGAAGGATGTTTAGCGGGTCTCGTGAAAGTATGGCGGGTAATGCTGGTGGACCTGGGCCCATGTCTGGAGGTCGTGGCCAAGACCCAAGCATGGGCGACGGGCCTCCTCCACCTGGTGGAAGTTCTAGACTTCCACGAGCGTCAATGGCACAAGCACCTTCAGGACCGCCACCACAGCAACAAGCACCTCCGCCTAGGATAAATGGAGTTATCCCACCAATGAGCGGCACAAGGAGTAAAACGCCTACCAAAGATGGTCGCATTCTTGAGAGCCGCAGTGAAAGCCGGGGCGATGGCAGAGGCGAGGGCAGAGGTTTCGTTCCCTATGCTGATATTGGACCAGGGTCTTCGATTCCACGGGAAAACATCTCACCAATATCACGAGGAAGTCCTGGTCAGAATCTAAATGCTCGATCACCAAGTCCAATCCTACATGGACGACATATGCCTGAACCAACGCAACTGCAACCAAGGTCAGGGAACGCAGCGGCAAATTTCGAAGAGCCGCAAACGATGACGAACGGAGGCGCCGCTCGATCACCATCCAGGCAAGCGCAGCAAGACTTCTCAGATGGTATTGACGAATTTCCGGCACCCCAATCACAGCAACATAGACCATTCATCAATCAGTACGATGGGGCAGACGATGCAAATGATCACGTAGAGAGGAGTGAATCCCCTGTGCAAGTGAATCCGTCTAAAGAAACCACACATCAGCTAGAAGATCTTACAACCCAAAATGAAATTATCCTCGAAGAGCTTGAAGCATCGAGAAGTCGCAACGCTTGGTATGCCTCTGAACTTGCCTTGGCTCGAAAGGCAGGGTACCAGCAGAGCATGTCGAAGAGCACACTCGACGAAGGAGCTATCCAATCTTTCGGTGACGATGAGAAACCCTTGGTCGAGGCTTTGATTGCGATGCGTTTGCAACTTTCCGAAGTCCAAGCGTCAGTCGATTCGCGCGTTGATGCGGCTGCGCAGCAGGTAGCCGAAGTGGAGCACCAGAGAGACGCAGCTATCAACGAAGCTGTCTACGCGAAGGCCAAGCTCGCAGCCCACAGCGGTAGCCTTTCTGACACCCCACAGTCCGAGAATATGTCGAGGGGTATTGGTGACGACGACCGCTCGAAAGACATGGGCAGAAAGCTTGCCGCTGCACTCATGGCTCAGAAAGACTTACGTTCTACCATCGAAAGTATGACCGCCGAGATTCAAGCGGAGCGACGTGCAAGAGAGCTTGCGGAAGGCACTGCAGAAGCCGCGCAAAGACGTGTTGCCCAACTTGACGAGTCACATAATCCTGGAGAGCTAGAAAGTCTACGAACGGAGTTGCACCAAACCGGCATGACTGCTCGAGACGAAGCAACGCAAAAGGCCGAAGCCCACTCTAAAGCTCAGCTTCTCGAGGTCGAAAGGGATGACCTGACACGCCGACTTGATGAAGCTTTAGAATTCAAGAAGGAACATGAAAGAGCGCTTGCGTCGCTTGGCGAGGCTGTGACCGCTTCCGAAGACAAGTCTACACTCTTGGAGACGAAATTGGAGGAGGAGAGAGAGCAACACGGGAATGTGGATCGAAAGCTCTTGCAACTTCGGGCCGAGCACGAGGAGCGAACTGCCGAGCTTGACCTCACTACACGCAAGCTTCGTGACGCCGAGGACTTGGCAGAGAAACACGCTAGCGAAGCCCAAAAACATCGTGAAGTCAACTTGTCCGATCTTGATAAACTGAGAACTAGGAATCTTGATTCTAGCACCGATTCAGCGTCCGATGAGCGGGTATTAGTCCTGAAGCAGGAAATTGAGAAAGCCCATGTCCTGGTTAAGAAACACCAAGCAGACGCTGATACGGCAGCTGAGAAGCTCCGATCAGCGGAGGAGCGTATTGCAGGTTTAGAGGCGTACCAAGAGCAATCGAGCCGGGAGAGTCTGACAACTCGCAAGCAGTTGCAAGATACTGTACGTGAGTCGCAAGCGCTGCACGCCAAGCACAGCACGATACTACAGCAACTCGAAAGCCATCAGCGGGACAACAGTGCGCTGACAGTGCAGCATAATGCATTAAAAGAACTTTTGGATGAACGAGGTATCTCAGACCATGGGAGGTCAAGGAACGTCGACAGCCCAGGATCTCGCATCGATACCCCAGAACAGAATCGTCTGCGAGAACTCGAGCAAGAGCTGGAAGCCAGCCAACAAGCTCATCAAGAGACAAAGTCTGCATTTGAGACGAGAGAGCAGGACGCGGATAGGATATATCGGGAGAAGCTTGAACAGCTTGAGCAAGACTATCAATCGGCAGTGCACTACGTGAAAGGCACGGAAAAGATGCTCAAGCGGATGAAAGACGAGCTTACCAAGTACAAGACCCAAAACGCACGATTGCAAGGCGAAGTCGAAGAAGCTCACCGTACTCAATCCGAGCGTACGATCGAGCCTGAGGCAGCCGCAGAGTGGGAACAAGAACGCCAAGCTCTCCGCAAAGAAATCGGCGAAATGCAACAAAGCGTCAAAGAGTCCGTCTCCCAACTTGAGCGCCAAATGGAAGAGGTCCAGCAAGAACTCTACTCCGCCCAGGAAGAACGCGACCACTACCGACAAACGAACGAGCAAACATTACAACAGCTCTCGCAAACCACCCATCAAGCCCGCGGTGAGCTCGACCAGCTCAAATCCGAAAACGCTATGCTCGAAACCCGCGCGCTTGACGCCGAGCACAAAGTCACGCTCTTGCTCGATCAAGTCGGCACTTCCGTAGGTAACTATCGTCGCCAATCCCAGCAGATGCACACAAACGGCCACACCCGCACCCTAAGCTCCAGCTCTAACACCCTTGTTCCCCGAGGAGGCCATTCACACTCCGCCTCCCTCTCCACAATCAACGACTCCGCCGCCTCCGACACCTTACCTCCAGACAGCCGCAACTCCATTGCCCTTGATAGCCTCGCCTCAGAGCTTGAAACCCTGCGCACACACTGGGAAGGCACACACCGCAACTACCGCCTCAGCAACCAGCTCGATTTTGAGCGCACGCCCACAAGTCCGCCGATTGCCGGGGAGGGCACCATGTCCGACAGCCTTGCAAACTGGAGAAAGAAACTGGATAAAGAAGAGAAGGAGAAAAGGACGAAGAGTATGAGTCCCGAGGAAGGAGAGGATGCCGGCAGGGGGAGTAGTCCTGTGATTGGAGGCGTTCTCGGCGCCCCTGCATCATCCAATTCTCGGCAAGCGGGCCACGTACGAGAAGGTAGCAGGGCGTTGCCGGGGAGCTTGGTGGGTGATGAGTATGAGGAAGAAGGCGAGGTCAGGGATGATAGGAGCTATGTTATATGATTGACCGAATGAAAGTGGGGCGATGGACAGGTACATAGAGAAGCCAGGATACGAGGTTGCTTTTGGCTTGCGTGGATTTTATCTTGTCTTCAACCCAATGCTGGCGTTGGAATAAGGGGTTTTTGGAAGCACGGTTTTTATTTGAATATTTCGATGCAAGGTTTTTGAGACGCGGGAACATGGATGCTGGATCAGGCACTTGGCGGTTGTATAACTTTCTGTTGGAGGAGTGAGACTCGCATGGTGGCGAAGTGTAATCCTAAATTCTAAGAACAACTGGAAGAATGGATTGGGTCTGTTGTTTGTAGCAGATACCATCAGTTTCGTTTATTCGACCAACGTCATTTTGTTTGCTTGAGCACCAGAGTCCTCCGTACCTACATAAGGTACTTATCTGACTTATCGAGATCTACTCGTAAGGTATGTATGTATGTACCCAAAACCCCCCACGCCCATCCACGCCATCCCACCTGCGTGACCCTCCACCGAAAGATCAGGTCCTTATGTACCTTACCTTATTAAATCCAAAGGGCGCTTGCGCTTAACCAGATTGCTCCAACTCGAAACAAGCAACGCTTCGATCCTCTTGTATCTCTGTACTGTATTTCCCTACTTTATATTTGATGCCATTGATGCACAATGCAGAACTCCCTGTTGATATAATCTTCACCTTTTTTGCGTCCATTATGCGAAAGCGGTCCGTGACTTGGTGAACTGGTGATGTTTGCTTTTCATGAGGCATTTTTTCTTACAAGCGCCCGTGAAAAGGGTTTTCTCCTCCAATCAAAAACTGGGCAATTACAATACCTACTTGCTTAAGTACCTAAGGTTAACCCACCTGTTCTAGGCGAAGTCACTAGAGTACTTCACTTAAAAACCTACCTGCATGTCCTATTTTCCATTTCCCACAACACTCAAGAAAGTATTTCAACATCTTTTTACCTTTGTGTACGGAAGTACATCAACTACCTTGATTTCCTGCACGCGATTCTCTTGCAAGCTTACGCAAATCGTTCGACAGGCATTCACGAAGCTCATTCTTATATCTTTTTGACTGCGAGCGCTCTCGTAGTCAACCACAATTCTGGCGACTGACAAGACTTACATCCGAGCGGCGCAATTCAGCGCCCGTGTTGGCGAACTACGCCAACCGACACGACCTCCATAACTTGGCCGACAAGCGCACACACACATACATAAATCCGGACTGGATGATATAGACTTTAGAGCATAGATCAGGGAAACTTGGATATGAAGGATGATAGGTGAGATGCACCCGACAGCGCTGGTGAAAGAATCTGCTGACATGGGAATAGTTGTAGTGGGCTGAGAGACTGGAGGCACCACCCCCGTCCGTAGCTTGTTGATAGTATTCGTGAGACGAGTACATGAGAAGAGTAAAACATAGAAACAATGTCGGTATTTGGATTCTCAAAGCGGGTGCAGCTGAAATCCTGGAGGGGCCTTGTTGGCCGGAATGGGAGTGCTAGTCGTGATATGGAATTAGACCAGGGTACGTCAAAAGCCTGCCGTACATACACGATCCATGTTAACTCCCTGCAGTCTCGAGTATGGAACCTAGGTGGCAAAAGAGCAAATGGGCCCAGAATGCCAAATGCGAAGACATCCTTGAAGGATATGCTTCCAAGTCTACAGAGGAGGCGATGGACTGCTTGTCCTCAAGCGTCAATGGCTTGTCCGGGGATGAAGCGGCTTGCAGACTCCTGAGCTGTGGGTCTAACATCCTTTCGAGCAAAAAGCCGCCCACGTGGTGGCAACTTCTTCTTTCGGTTTTGCCCAACCCATTCAATATTTTGTTGACAATCCTTGCCATTATCAGTGCGGCGACGCCTCCTCCAAACTGGGTAAGATTTCAAAGTATTGCCCTAGTGACCTACGGCTAATGAAAACAGTCGACTTTCGCCATTCTGGTGATCATGATCGTAATTTCGTGTACTGTACGGTTCTGGCAAGAGTACCGTGGCAATGTCGAAGCCGTCAAGCTCCAAAACTCTACAAGTACTACTGTTCAGGTCCGTCGACCGGAATCTGCATTGAAAGTAGAACAGCATTTAGAAACCGCAGTCGATGAGAGGGATCTTGTGCCCGGAGATGTGATCCATATCAATCCAGGTGATAGTGTTCCCGCGGATTGCCTAGTCATAGAGGCATCTCATCTGCAGATCAGCCAGTCTTCTCTCACGGGAGAGTCGGAGCCTTTGCGGAAGACTCCAAGTTTGGTACCGGAGAAGATCAGCCCAGGCTTGTTCGAGCGAGAGAACCTTCTCTTCATGGGAACAAGCGTGATATCGGGCAGTGGACTGGCCGTGGTATTGACCACTGGCGACGGTGCGTTCATCGCCACTATCATGAAAGAATTGAACAAGAAACGACCGGTCAATGCATTCCAACGAGGAGTTCGACATGTCAGCTATCTTATGATCACATTCATGCTCATAATGGTGCCAATCGTGAGTTGCTAGATCCAGCGTCTTTTCCTGCCTTCACGTGGCTGATTGTATGTCTAGGTTCTCGTGGTTTCTGGCAAGTCAACCGGAGACTGGAGCGCTGCTGCACTATTTGCTTTATCTGTTGCTGTCGGTGTCGTACCGGAGATGCTTCCGGCTATCGTTAATGCAAACCTTGCTCGAGGCGCATTTGCACTGTCGAAGAAAAAGGCCATTGTGAAACGATTGGATGCCATTCAGAACATGGGTGGAATGTCAGTGTTGTGCAGCGACAAGGTGAGCATTCCGAAAATTCCAAGATTCCAAGGCGCACGTTAACGATTAAGACTGGGACCTTAACCAAGGACGAGATTGCCTTGCGCCATCATCTTGATTGCTTTGGCGCAAGTGACAACCGGGTACTACAACTAGGCTATATCAATGCGAGTAACCAAAGCGGAAAGAAGAATAGTATCGACTCTGCCCTTGTCCGATACCTCAATGGGGCTGAGAAACCGGCATCTCTTCCCCCACATGAGAAAGTTGCAGAAATCCCGTTCACTTTCGAAAAGCGCCGTTCGAGTTGCATCGTGCGAAACGCGAGTACCGGCAAATTGCTTCTTATCTGCAAGGGTGCTTTTGAAGAGGTCTCAGCGTTATGCCCAACTTTCCGCAAAGGAGCGGAATCAGTGACCGCAACCCCGGAGAATCGACAGGAGTTGCTCAAACAAGTAACGGTGCTAAACAACGATGGCTTTCGAGTCATCCTTGTTGCAACAAAAGAGATCGATGAACGCGTTATCGGCGACGAAGACTCGCTTATGGACGCTGATAGCGACATGACAATCGAGGGTCTATTGACCTTCCTAGACCCTCCCAAAGAAGACGCCGCTCCTTCCATCCACAGACTTCAGACTCTTGGGGTTGAAGTCAAGGTACTTACAGGTGACAATCTCGGAGTGGCAATGAAGGTTTGTCGATCTCTGGACTTGATCCAAGAGGCTGATGAGGGAGCGATTCAAGCAATCAACGGGCCTGATCTGGCAAAATTAGAAGGAACTGATGAGTACGATGAAGTATTGAAGACATGTCGGGTCTTTGCCAAGCTGACGCCAAATCAGAAAGGAGAAGGTAAATGTCTCTATTGAATAAGTGTTTCTGATCGCAAGCTGACACTTGTGAAAGTGGTTTTGCGACTGAAAGCTATGGGCAAATGCGTGGGCTTCCTAGGCGATGGCATCAATGACAGCGTTGCACTGAGATTCGCCGACGTTGGAATCTCCGTCGACACAGGCGCCAATGTTGCAAAAGAATGCGCAGATGTCATCCTAACCGAGAAAGCGCTTGGTATTATCGTGGATTGTGTGACAACCGGACGCATCACACATGGCAACACAATTAAGTACATCAAAATGGTAGCATCATCCAATTTTGGCAACGTCTTCAGCATCCTCATTGCAAGCGCCTGGCTACCCTTTGAACCCATGACCGCTTTGCAAATCCTCATCCAAAACCTACTGTACGACATCAGTCAGATTGCTATCCCATGGGACCGCATGGACGAAGAATACCTACTCGAGCCGCACCAATGGAACACCAAGGATCTCCTCCGCTTCATCATCGTCTTCGGACCCACTTCTTCCACCATCGACATGTGCACCTTCTGCCTCAACTGGTTCTACTACGGCATCCGAACCGCAGACGACCCAACCGCCTTGGCGCGTTTCCACACCCACTGGTTCCTAGAGGGTCTCTTGACGCAAACACTCATCGTGCATCTCCTGCGCACCTCCAAAGTCCCCGTGTTCCAAAGCCGAGCGGCGAAGGTGCTGGTGATTACCACCGTGACGATCATGCTCGTGGGGTTTCTGTTCCCGTACATCCCGCCTTTCGCGCACGCGCTGCAATTGGTAAGGCCGGCGAACTCGTTCATTGGCTTCTTGGTCGCTGAGTTGGTGCTCTATTGTGTGGAGGTGCAGTTGGTGAAGATGCTTTATATCAAGTGTACTGGGATTTGGTTGTAGATGGTTTTAGGTAGACAAGGGAATATAGCGGAGGGGGGTAGAGGGTTAGAGCTGGTTTGAGATGCGTGGATGTTATGCCTTAATACTCCGTCTATTCGTGTCAGCAACCCATCTCTTCAGCAGCTTTCTGCTCTCTCTCTCATCGACCTTTAAAAATTATCGATTAGCCCGTCCGTTTCCCTCAGCCACAGCGTCACAAATCCTTCAATGTTCATAAAGTGCTTCTAACGTATATAAAACCCACTCCACCCCCTTCGAGACAATGTATATTCCCCCGTTTCCGCAAGCCCTCTCTCTTCTTTTTCGTCGTTAGCTCATCCCCATCCCATTCCACTCATCGTCGTAGCGTCACAGATCTTTCAGTCCCCTCCTCTGTTTCATAAAGTGCTTCTAACGTATATAAAACCCACTCCACCACATTCGAGACGATGTACATTCCCCGTTTCCGCAAGCCCTCTCCCTTTTGTGTCGTTAACTCATCCCCATTTCACTCGTCGTCGTAAACAATCGTCCACCCCCGCATCATCCTTCGCACTCCTACAGTAACTAACTAACCCACCTCCTCCTTCTCGCATACATCTCGGCCCCCTGTCAATTCCCTAATGCCCAAAGCTCGCAACGCTCGCAAGGACCTACACTGACTGACTGACTGACTGATCCACAACCCAACCCAACGTAACCCAACGTAACTTGTTTGGCATAGCGGACTAGGCTCCTGTGATTGGTGGATAAGCTGCGTGAGTCGTGTTATTCATTTTTATTTCTTCATAAAGTGCATACAGCCCATAGCCATGCCACTATCTAGGCGGCTGTGTGTATGCTACATACGCTAAATCACATGTAATTTGGCCAAAATCGATGCTTAAATATCTTCCCATTGAGCGAGCAGTCACAACCGATAAAAAAAGAATTGCGGCGTGGACCTGTCTATATGACCAAGTGGGTCGGTCACAGAAAAGACAAATCCGAAATTTGTGAAAGGCTGGCCGCTTCGACGTTGGGGCTTTTTCGAATTGACTGTTTGGCTATTTGTTTGGACCACCTTAGCTGTACGGGCTAGGTGGGGCTTTTTGGCTGTTTGGCCACCTTGGCTGAACGGGCTAGGTGGGGCTTTTGGTCTGTGGATGTGGAAGCTGGCCATTTCGACGTGGGCTTCCGAATTCGCTGTATGGCCATATGGTCATCTGGCCACGTGGACTTTTCGACTGTTGTATGAGCTCAACGCGTGGGTAAAGCGCTGTTACTGCTCTGTCGATGAGAAGGTTCGTAGCCAGCACCTCGTACAGGTAAATCTCGTTACCGGCCGTCGTCGTCGTGTGGTGGGTGAGAGAGGTAATGATTTTTCTAGTAGTACTTGGGGACTTGAGATTTCTTTTTTCCTTTCCAGAAGAATATTGATAACGGGGAATAACTATGTTGAAATTTTTAAAATTGAAATTCTTTACCTCGTATCCGTTTTTTTTCTCTTTTTTTTGCATTAGGATAGCTGAAAGTTAGCTGGACGCGGATGAGGGTTGGGGAGGGGCTGGGGATCGAAGGGGTGTTCTGCGCTTTCTACCAGGTAAGTAAAAGCGAGCAGTCTTTCCCATAATCGCTTCCAACTCCCCCCTTCCAGCCACTTCTGTTCCGAAGGCATCGCAAGCATACAGCAAAATCCTTTCGGATTCGGAAAGCAACAACGAGCATTCCGCATCACTTCAAAACCTCCCATATAAATCCAACAAAAAAACCCCTTCCATACGCAACCGAGTCTATAGCAGCTACAGTAGTTGGATATAGAGCTATTGTTTTCAGTGCAGTAACTAGCGGTGTGATATCGTACCAGGCGTGCTTCAAGTTTTTATTGATTTCTGCGGCGTTATTTGCATTGGGATAATGCTTTCAACGTTATGGACTCTGCTGTGCCAGGTTCTTTGCAAATTACATCACATGTACTCTGTTCAGTCGTGAATATTGGTGGTAGATTGCGGTGAAGCTCATGTGATGATGTGCTTATTCCACGACATTTTAAGCATCCCACAGCTGTCACACTTTATCGCAGTTTTCGCCGCCCACTCTGTGCGAGCACGGTCCGCTCAGGGGTAATGGTAATTTGACTGCCCAATTTGCAGGTACCAAAGCTTGTTCTCGGTATGACGTACCATTATATTGTTCGACGGCTCTGCTTCCCGTCATGGTTGACCAAAAGTCCGTTTTTTAGGGTTTGCATGCGTTTCAGATCTTCCGAGCAGTGGGTGTCATGATACGAGGAACACGGGTTGTGGAAGGATCGATTCAAGATTGAGTATGGTGCCTATGAAAGGCACACGAGGCTCTCGACAGTATTGGAATAAAGCCTGTCTATATCGACTCGAGGCCGCATGTCAATAATGTGTCGTTGGCTTGCATTCAGGTGCTCGTTTGAGAAATTCGTTGATGAACGGATATTCGTCCCAACCAACCAAAGTCAATCACGAAATTCTCGAGGCCGGCTGTGGAGACTGCAGGTAAGTCACACGTCTGTTAGAATAGGGGCGTTCGGGAGAAAGGTATGTTATGCATGCAAGCTATAAAGCTTAATTGAACCTTTGAAAACCTTGCTGTTGCGGGCGTGCTCTTTTCTCTTGTGGGTTTTGCTTGCTCGCTTTGAAGATCTGCTGCGGCTTCAAGTCTTTAGATCTTACCTTCTCTCAGTAATAGATCTCACGAATATTGCCATGCTCCATTCAGGGGACTAAGTTTCGATGGCCCAAGGTGAATCACTGACACGTCCATAGTATCAAGCTTTCATCCGCAACAAAAGCCTTGAGTGGCTGAACGACGATGGTTCGCCGGAACTCTGACCGTCGTTGCACAGTTGCATGCTTGATTTAGACATCTGCAGCCTACTCAATATGTCGTTGTCCAAGACTACTTTATTAAGTTTTCGATTTGCGGCATCGAGACAGGCTCTGCATCTCTAACCGTGTCGGCCGTGCATCCAAGCCTCATCGCTATTCACTGGTGAGTCATCATGATCTGCGTGCAATTGTTTGGTGTGAGTGGTAGCCGTTTCATAGGGGGTAGTAACATTCGGCTCGTTCTCGCATGGAATCTGTTCACTTGTAAGAATATTGCCAGTTAGGCGAATAGGATCTTAAGTCTTTTAGAAACGTAACGATTGAATGGAACATCCCAGCAACTCTATGTTGCCTCAATATTTCTGTCTAAAGGACGACTCTGTGATTTATCTGCTGCTTTTGGTCCAATTACAGAATTTCAGCAGGCCCGTGGTTATGTGTGTACCACTGCTTATACACTTTCTGCTCCTCTGTTCCACAAACGACATTGCACAACCCAAGCTGCAACTACTCCATGTCTTTCCTTGATCACTTCTTGGCTTGCGTTCGAATTCGTTCGTATTCAATGGCGAAGTTTTTCCGTTTCGGTCTCCGTCAAGCATAAGGCCTTGTCCTTTGAATTTAGTCTGACTGTAAAACCTTGTAAAGTATGAAGATTATGATCATATGCATATTGAAAAGAACAGTCCAGCCTAGGCATGCCTATCGAATAGGCTTCATACACGAACGGTAGATGTTACCCCGTTCATGGCGATCTTCATTGCAGACCAATGTCGAAACGCTCGATCTGGACGATGATGAGCTCATTAAAAAACTGTCAATAGCCAGAGTGCAAGGGCGTACTCATCTCCGCGCCCCAGTCTTTGATCAGTCGCCGAAAGAGGTTATGGGATACGCAAGGTTCCATCTTGTCGTGGTAAGCCAATTCTCTATAAAGACTGGTCTTTCCCCCATAGAAATCCTCTGTACCAACACCAGCATCCTCTTTCGATCAATAATTTGAAACTCGCAACAACAATAATTCCTCACTAACCAAATTTCAACCGACTTCTTCAACATGAAGCTTTCCCTCCTCAGCCTCGCCATGTTCAGCATCGGCCTCACCACCGCTGCTCCCTCTCCCGCCCCCAAAGGACCTCCAGGACCGCCGTCCGGCACGGTCGGAGCGGCAAGCCAATCTTGTGGCAACAGCATCTCTCAGTCCTCGCTCCACTGCTGCGACCAGAGCAGCTCCAACAAAGGAGGGAGTTCCAAGTCGAAGAAGGTTGTCGAACACAGTGGGAACGCATATGATATGCAATGTAGTGCAATTGATACTGGTGAGTAAAGACATGCTTTTAAGATGGAGGTTCCATATTGTGAGGGTGTATGCTAACCCTTGTGTAGGCGAGAAATCGGCAGCGGTTTCCAGCGTCTGCTCCGTCACCGTTGCTTGCTGCTATGGCGATGGTTGCGTGGCCATTGCTTACTAGATGGCTGCCATCAACTCCCGTGTCGTCGCTCCCACCAACATACGGCGACAGGCGTGGGATAAACGGAAGGGGGTGGGCATAAATGATCAGGCTTCCTGAATCCTTACCTTCTTTCAGGGATATTGCAAATTGCTTTGCCTGCTTGTTGACATTGGGTTTCTTTTCTGCTGTCTAGCACACACTTCCCATCCCCGTGACTTCTAAAGGGAGGCTAAAGAGCAACATGTACTTCTATCTAGTTTAGATATCGTTAGTCTAGTTAGTCGCTCTTTTACCCATTGGGATTGACTATTTCACATCACATGTCAAATTGATCTTGGCCGCTTGACAATAAAAACATCACCAGCCCTGGGCCCAGATATCCCAAAACAAGCCGAATAAACATAGATAGTACGAGAGCCAATTGTACGACTATTGCACCCATACCACGAATTTGCTATCCTCTCCCCTGATCGTCAAGATCTACGTTAGAAAGTTACGCACAACGCAATTTTTGACCATGTGGTTCGTGTGCGGGTCTTCGGAAGTTGCCGTAGGTCAAGAATTGTGGCTGTGCTGTCACCAGCCACACTCGATGATGTCATGTGTAGCTTTGTGAACCCTCAAAACCATCTCAAGGCGGGGAAGAGTCAATGATATCACATTCACAATCACGAAACCGGCAGTGAACTACCTTAGTGAAAAGTTTCCCTTGAATTTTCAATGCAGGGGATTGCACTTGCCAAGCCTATCAGTGCCAGATCAGGTTTTTAAGCTTCACTGTTCGACACCACTACGACCAAGAAGGTTAGTTCTAATTCACTGCAGGATAGCCCGCACATCGTGTGTTTACCACCTGTTCCTTCTCAACTACAAGTACCCCGCCAACCCTCTTCCTCTTACTTCAATCCACATCCCACATCTTCCATCCATCAAGAACACTCCCGAACATCTTCTACAAACCCTCCAAAGCAATACACAATCACCGTGAAACTCACACCTACGTTCATCCACCATGTCGGGTCTTGTGCACAAGGTCAAAGACGCCCTTACCGGCGAGAAGAACACACCCGAAGCTGTTGCTGCCAACCAAGGCAAGAATGGTAAGACCTTTACTCAGCTGTCCATCACTCAACCTATACTGACACGAACTTCCAGAGTACGGTCACGACACCCACGGTCATGGCACAAGCGGTACCCATGGCTCTGGCCTTACTGGTGCCGAAGAGCGTGCACGTGAACATGGCTCAAGCTCTGGCACTCACGTTGGGGACAAGTACGATCCTACTGGTAGTTCAAACACGTCTGGCACTACAGGCCTCGGTTCCCACTTGCATGGGGCCCGGGATACTGGTGTCGCTGGCGGTATTGGTACTGCTGGTTACGAGGCAGAGAAGCACCACCATGGTCACCACAATGATAACACCAGCACTGGACTTGGCTCAAATACCGGAACGTCGACATCCGGTACAACTGGCTCTGGGTCCCACTTAGGCCGAGACGCTGCAATTGCTGGTGGTGTCGGTACCGCCGGCTATGAGGCTGAGAAGCATCACCACGGCCATCATGGTACCTCTGGCACTGGGCTTGGTTCGTCAAACACCGGCACCGGCCTCGGATCTTCCGGGTTGGGAAGCAACACTGGATCCTCTACTAGTGGCACTGGTTTAGGTTCTTCGGGTACTGGTTCTGGTCATCATCTTGGCCGAGATGCTGCGGTAGCTGGCGGTGTTGGTGCTGCTGGTTATGAAGCTGAGAAGCACCACCACGGCAACACTGGTTCTGGTCTCGGATCTTCAGGTTACGGAAGCAACACCTCAGGGACTGGCATGACAGGTAGCGGCATTGGTTCAGGTAGCACAGGTGGCGTCATCGGTCACGAGGGCCACAAGCACCACCACCAACATGGAGATGGCCATGTAGAGGACATCGTCCACGGCGGACCTCACCACACTGAGACAGCTAACAAGCTTGACCCTCACGTCTCTGGAGGCAGCGGCCTCGGTAGTGGTACAGGTACTGGCTTAGGATCCAACACCTCTGGAGGGCTCGGTAGCACTGGATCGACGACTGGTATGACTGGTAGCGGTGTTGGATCTACAGGGTACGACAACACGACCGGGACAGGCCGTCACGGGCATCATCACGATGGCCTTGGATCTACCACTGGATCAAGCGGGATGGGCATTGGTTCCGGAGTTACGGGCTCGGGCATGGGTTCGTCAGGTTATGACAACACCACTGGTCGTGGGACCACCTCTGGCACTGGTATGACTGGTAGTGGCATTGGCTCAGGATCGACTGGTTCAGGCATGGGCTCTTCAGGCTACGGAAACACTGCCACTGCTGGGCCTCACTCATCCAACTTGGCCAATAAAGCTGACCCCCGTGTTGACAGCGATCTTAGCAACACCCGTGGTAGCGGTATGACTGGCAGCGGTGTCGGATCCGGAATGACTGGTACTGGTGTTGGATCTTCGGGATATGACAACACGTCTGGCCGTGGAAACACGACTGGTTCTGGCATGACTGGCAGCGGTGTCGGATCCGGAATGACTGGTACTGGTGTTGGATCTTCGGGATATGACAACACGTCTGGTCGTGGAAACACGACTGGTTCTGGTATGACTGGCAGTGGTATCGGCTCAGGATCCACTGGCTCAGGTATTGGTTCGGGAACGACCGGTACAGGCATGGGATCCAACCAAGGCACTACTGGTCCTCACAATTCTAGCATGACGAACAAGATGGATCCTAGAGTCGACTCTGACAATAGTGGCAGCAGAACTGCTGGCGGCAACGAGCGCACTTACTAGGTACTAGGCATTGACAACATAAAAGCTAGTTGAAAAGAAGAGCAACACAGTCCATTATGACTTTCAATCGGTATTTCGTCATCAGGACGACTTCGTCAAATTGCATACGAAGCTGATTGCACGCGGAGATACCAAAGGGCGTTGCCACGATGGCATGAAAGGCATGACTTTATTGAGCATTAGTGACTACCTTAGCTTGCACAAAAAGAAACATCTCTCATCCTGTAACATCTCAATTCCGCTCCACTCAATACCTCTCGCTTTGTGAAACAGATCGCAATTGTCTAACACTATATAAATGGAGTACTTCGTTGAAAGTCGGTAGATTAGAACCGGTTGGCCTGGTGAACATAATAGACTCTTCAATTTTCTTGAAATCATTACGAGTAAATACAGTTCTACTACAGAAACTATACGACGAGAAGAATTGAACATAGAAATATATGAACCTGATTAATCTTGACTCTCCATACCCATACAGCCATTTATTCTCTTACTTGACCTGACTACTCCATATCGGTTATTGTATTACTGACCTTTGATGTGCTACCCAGGTAATGACTCGATATCCAGCCCTATCAGTAATGCATGATTCATGGGTCGACATCTTATCTGCGTGTGTGCTAAACTTCCCCCGCCATACCCCCCAAGTCTGATCCTCACATTTCCTCATCGTTCGCAATGGCTTCGCAGGGCGAGTCAAGCCTGCCATCAAGGCCCGCTGAAGGCCAGGCTGGTACAGAAGCGCCTAGTAAAAATGCACTGAAAAAGGCAGCAAAGGAGAAGGAAAAAGCAGAAAAGGCCGCAAAGCAAGCGCAAAGACAGGAGCAGGAAAGACTTGAGCGCGAACAAGTCGAAGCCAATGATACTGCAAAACACCTCTATGGGCCACTCCCTGAGTCTTCTACAGGCACTCCGACCTTTACCGAGTTATCTGAGCTCTACGATGCGAAAGAAGACCAGGAAGTCACTGTTGACGTTCGTGTACATAATGCACGAGTACAATCGGCGAAGCTGGCATTCTTAGTTCTCAGGGAAGAGTCACATACCATACAAGCAGTCATTGCAGAAGGGGGAAAATACAACATCTCGAGAAAAATGGTGAAGTGGTGTGGAGGACTTAATACCGAGTCAATTATCCGCGTTACAGGTTTAGTAAAACAGCCAAAAGAGCCAGTCACGTCGACAAGTATATCAAATCTTGAGGTGCATGTAGAGAAAGTCTACATGATCTCAGAGGCGGCTGAACAGCTGCCAGTGCAGGTGAAGGACTGCATGCGTGCTCCGCCAATGGTGGATGATGGGCAAGAAGAGAAGGAAGGCGAGGTTGACAGCTCGGGTCTCCCGGTTGTGAGCCTCAGCGCCCGTTTAAACAATCGGATCCTCGATGTACGGACTGCAGCGAATCAAGCCATCTTCCAGCTCCAAAGCGGCATCAGCAATCTCTTCATCGAGTACATGAACAAGCATGGTTTCAGATGGATACAGTCGTCTAAAATTGCCGGCGCTGCGACCGAGGGAGGCTCTAATGTCTTTGAAATCAAGTACTTTGATAGCAAGGCTTATTTGACGCAAAGCCCGCAGTTTTTCAAGCAAATGGCTATTGCTATGGATATGAAGCGGGTGTGTGAGATTGGGCCGGTGTTTAGAGCGGAGAATTCGAACACGCATAGGCATCTTACAGAGGTATGCTAGTATATGACTATTCTCGCATCAAGTCTAGCACTGACGGAGGCTGCAGTTTACTGGACTCGATTTTGAGATGGTTATAAGAAACCACTACCATGAAGTCCTCGAATTTAGCGAGAGCTTAATGATATTCATCATACGGTCTCTCCAAGAACGACCAGAATATCAACGCCTTACCAAGGTAGTTGATCAAGTCTACCCGGGTGCTGGAAGCTTCAAACTCCCTCCTGGCGACAAAGCTGTCCGAATTACCTTTGCTGAAGGCACAAGACTACTAGCGGAGGCGGGCATTGAGACTGGCGAATTTGATGATCTAAGGTAAGCTAATGGTTTGACCTAAAAGCCCCCCTACTGCTCCATTCCAAATTTCTGCTAAACTCAACGACTAACACCCCCACAGCACCGCCAACGAAAAAGCCCTCGGCAAAATAATCCTCGACAAACACCACACAGACTTCTACACCATCGACAAATTTCCCTCCGCCATCCGCCCCTTCTACACCGCCCCCGATCCCGCCAACCCCGCCCTCTCAAATTCCTACGACTTCTTCATGCGTGGCCAGGAAATCATGTCCGGCGCTCAGCGCATCCACAACTACCGCCAGCTCTGCGACGCCATGCGCAAATGCGATCCTCCGCTGGACCCTGAGAGTGAGGGGTTCAGGCATTATACGGATGCATTTAGGTATGGGTGCGCGCCGCATGGGGGAGGCGGGTTGGGGTTGAATCGGATCCTGCAGTTTTATCTGGGGCTGCCGGATATTCGCTTTGCGACGCTTTTCCCTAGAGATCCGGTTCGGAAGGCGCCGTAATGATTTAGAAAAGCTAGAGAGATGGATGTTTTCGGCGAAAAAAAGCCATGCATAAAAAAGCGGGTGTACAAGACAGCAAGTAATCGACATGCAAGGCATAAGAACGACGGGAGTGCATCTTTTCACCTGTTCGATAGATATCAAGGAGTATTCTGTGTTTTAGACGCCCTGCAAGGGGTAATAGGTGACGGAGAATTTACTGCCTAATACCTCCCCTCCCCTCCCACCTCCCACCTTCCACCTCCCAACATGCCTCGTCTTCTTCACCCTTCAAACAACTCATTAACCCTCCTCTCTCCCCCTAATCTGTTGGAAACAGAAGGGTTACAGTTGGTGGGGGGTTGGAAAAGTTGAGCCAGGGCCGGAACTTTTTTTTTTTGATTCCGGCCCCGACTCAACTTTCTGCATATGCTAATCATGAGCTGAAGAATTAATATTATATAGCTAAAGTAGCTAGAAGATAAACAGCAAGAGCGAAGTATTGAAGCCGTGCATATGCACAGCTTGAGCGAAGCATCGAGAAAACAGCACAATCACAGATCACGCATATATCATGAATAGCAAGACGAGCAAAGATTCTTCTACATATGCTTAGCACATGCATCAAACATGCAAATCATGAACTCAACTTGTGACATGCTCATTCACAAGCTATCGCTCACGTTATCTTCATCAGATCTTTCTTCTGCGTTTTCTTCTTCATTCTCGTCGTTCTGCTTGTAATTTGCACTATCACTTTTCTCATCGTTTTCAATATTTGCATTGAGAGAATCTTGAGCGAGCTGAGTTTCTTCTTAGTATATGCGCGACATATGCGAAGTGCGACACTCACCTTCAAATCATTTAGTCAACTCGTTATCTCATTCGCTCGATTTTCAGCGTCGATGCTTTCGTGTGCATTTTTTTGTGACCTCGCTTAATGCTCTTGACTTATGCTTCGCATAGAGCTCGAAGCTTTTCCAACCCGACGTCAGATCTTGAATGTGCGAGGCATATGTCATTTTTAAAGTTCAACTCGACGCCAAGAATCTTTTTCAACCTCGGACCAGCTGCATCCCGGGAAACAGGGAACAGTACTGCTCTCCCTGTGGTTAGTAATCTCCGCTCCGAGCCCCATAGGGCTGGCGCTAGGGGGTTCAGAGTTTTTCACCTCCTTCCTACCTTCGTACAGTAGCTTCCTACTGTAGTTCAACCATATACATATACATGCACATATTGCTCCTTCTGACCCTCATACCTCAACCAGGAGATAAAATTAGCTATAGTCAGGTCCGCTGACGAATGGCTGTTAGTAAGAAGTATAGATTGAATAAATTATTCAGTGGATCTAATATCAAGGACTCATAATCCATAATCATCCGATTGGATCGTCGAGAGCGTCTTAAGACCGCACCTTCCTACAAGGGTATGTATGAAGAGAGCCTTAACTCCGGAGATGGTCAACTGCCCAAACCTTCGCAGATAATCGCAAATACTCAAAGCTTATGTAGCTGAACTTGAAGCTTCTATGGAGAAGCAACATCGAAAACATCCAATCAAAATGCACAAGACTTTCTTTTCGCGGCATTCCTGACCTCCGGTTATTCACGAGCACGGTCTGTCCCACTGGTTGGGACAGGAAGTCGGAACGAGCCAAACTGTGTCAAATAGGCAATCCCTGGAAGGTGCGGAGATTCTACCCTCTGCTAAGAAGCCTCAGGTCGGTGACTAATAGGCGATTGTTGAAGTCCTGGAACTTGCGGCAGCCTCCAGGATGTTTTATATGCTAATAGTTGCGCCGTGATTGCCGCCTCTTCATCAAGTGCTGGTGGCTACTGCGGCGGCGATTGGACAGATAATGCAAGTGTCGACTGCGATTCGAATGGGAATCCTACGGGTGTCTCTACTGAGTATGGAAATTCTGGAAATTGTCAGCAGGCAACATGGAATACTGATTGCTCGATTGCCCCTGAAAGTTATTACTCTGTGGACTATTTTTGCCAGCCTCAACGAATGGAGGAATGAAGGCGAGGAAAGTCAAACGTAACGTAATGAACGAACGACAATGCAAGGTCTTGCTAAGACAAAGGTCCGAAGAGATTTGACCTATAACATCATTATGGATTGAAAATCCAAATAGGATCACATCGGCAGTCAAGGCCTTCGTTCGTAAGAACGTAGCACGATATCACTACACGAGCTCATGGCTGCACTTGCTGAGCCGGGGAGAATTCATCCGATAACTAGAATGTAGGTGAGAGGTTATATCCCAAAGCCAGGGACATCAGATAGGCCCGTCTCTATTGATCGAGGTAAGAGCTGTTATAAATCTTGTCGATTTATTGCGGGTCGGCGTATTGCGGCAGGGAGTATTTGGCGGTAGACATGATTTTTCGATTTTTGGTTTTGCTCCACCAGCAGGACACCTGAAGCTATGGTGTGATATGTACCTACACGGTTATGGAAGAATCAGATGATGCACGTTTAACGTAAGTTGAAATATCCGGGTCTTGTTGCTTTTGCTCTTTCCATGCCGCGCGGCGAGTTTACCTCGAATCTGAAATCGATTTTATTCTTTGGTAACACCCCCACGACCCAATCACCACCCCTATTCGAACGTTTTTTGCGTAACACGTAAAATGTTCAACTATTATATATATCATTGGTCCCCAAAGCCTCGACACTGTATGATGAAATCCGTTCGTCCACGGACTATATTGATCGCTCTCTTTTAAAAAAACAGAGCTGGCATGTCTGGCATATGCCCTACGTTCTGATTCCCATGGCAAATCATTTCAACTCTCTCGACGAAACTGGCCACGTTGCTCGGAATTGGGCGGCCTGGAGGATGTTGGAACTGTCAAGTATGGACTCGGCAAAGGAACCACAAAGCCCATGGGAGAAAGCATGGGAATGGATAGAAAAGCTGAAAGGGTCCCGCGATCGTACACAAGCCGCGCGCAGGCTTCCACTCCATATCAGGGTGAAAGGGGCTCATTTGACGGGTCTGAAAGCTCGAGTCTTGATTCACTGGACTCTTGAGGTCGAAGCAACCTTGGTGGATGAGGTGGCTGGGTCAGAAATCGACGACCAAGGCCATGGCTACTCAGAAGACTTCACGCAGATGCCCCGAGATTGTGCGATAGCAGGGCGTGTCCCACGATGTGTGATACGGTAATTATTTTGACCAGCTGTTGAAGCAATAGGAGCTGCAATAGGAGCAATAGTGGGAGCAGGAGGAGTAGTCGTCCAATTAGGAACATACCTTAGTGGTTGCAGTGCCAATACACTGCCCGCTAGCCTGGTTGGGGCTAGCGCCAATTGCGGCACAAAATCTAGATAGCTTCCTGCTGTAGAATAATCAGATCTACACTTCAATCACCAGCTATAGAAATAAAGTAATGCAAGCCCTCACTGTAGTTAACAATCTGTGTAGAAGAAAATATAGGTCAGAATCGGTGAAAGCAAATAACAATGGCAATTTCTTTCATCCCTTTGTAAACACTCCAACATTCGATAACGATGCATTTCCCCAAAACGCGCGGATGTCGCTCAACAGCATATCCGGGCTCTCTACCGCTGCGAAATGCCCTCCACTAGGGTGGACGTTCCTGACGACAACATTTCCCGCGCGCCTCGCCCAGTCGAGCGGCTAGCGCTCTTGGTCAGCATCATATCTTTTAAAAAAGCATTAAACCTGTTGGAGGTCAAAGCTGCACTTACTGTACCAAACCAGATGTCCGCAGGAAACTCTGAGATAGCTACGGGTTGGTGTACGTAGAGACCGCCTGTGCCGAGGCCGAAACCACTAAACCCTATGCCCTGTGGTACTTGTTAGTATGGATAAGTTGGGGCTACAATCATTAATAGGGTGTCGTACCTCTTCGAGCGTTTCTTTATATATCCTCATGGCGCCATACGGGCCCTGGATGTAGTACATCATAGACCAGGTAATGATCTCCTCTGGAGTCCATCTGTATTTATCCGCGAGATGGAACATAATATTATAATTCCACATCGCATTCCCCAATGGGCTGTCAGTCAGAGCAATAGCTACCTGCAGCGGCTGCGTTTCCTGTTCGAGGCGGTAGCCGGATAATTGAGTTGTAAACGCATCCAAACTCCGAATAGTCGTGTTTTCGTCCGCGCTTGTCAAACCCTGTTGGTATCGCAGTAAGTCTGTGGCGTTGGGCGGGATAAGCCAGAAGTTGGAGAGAACTGAGACCACCGATGATGGGTAGTCGCCAGCCATGACACGCATGATGGATCCCCCAAAGTCACCGCCCTGGACAACGTATTTATGATAGTCCAGCTGCTCCATAAGCGAATTAAAGACATTTCCAGCTTCTCGAAGAGCAAAGCCAAATTTCTTGGGGGGAGGAGAAAATGCAAAGCCTGGTATACTTGGTGCTACGACATGAAATGCGGGCGAGCATTTGTCGGGCGGGTTGAGGAGGCCGTCGAGGATCTTGTCCACTTCCATGAAGCTGCCGGGCCAGCCGTGGATAAAGAGCAGCGGAATGGCGTCAGTGCGATTGGACCGGTGGTGGACGAAGTGAAGGGGAACGGGATCTGTAAAGTTCGGGTTTGGGTCCAGCGTGACTGTGGTTGTAAATTGCTTGAAGCTATGGACACAATCAGTATAAATAGATTAAAAGAACCCAATTGATGCGGTTGAGGATCCAGCCAGGCTAGGAATAGCTACCGTTGATTGAGGCGGTCTTGTACATGGAACCAATTGTACTGGTTTACCCAGTAATCTCGCACCGTAGTTACATTGTCCCTGGACGGCCCGTCTTGCAGGGCTGGTTCTTCGAGATCGACGGCGTAGCGAGTAAGAGAAGCTTTCAGGACAGTCTCTTCGATGAATTTCGGGTCAACATCAATCTTGAAGGGGGCTGGTGAGTTGCCAAAAGTGGCCTTGAAGTTCTGGGAGACCGCCAATTTTGTGCTAATAGCTACTATCAATATAAGACGAACGGAACTAAAGCCTGAGAAGAGCGGAGACATCTTGGATGAACTGATGCTTCTAAAATACAGTGAAGCAGCCAAAAGGCTACATTAAGTAGTCGCAGCATAGTCATACTCGTCAATACTAGAAAGAGAAATGGAGAAGTACTTTTGAGCCCCGAAATGGACGTGAAAATGGTTTCTAATCACAATAAGAATGAAGATTATTGAGGTAGAACTTCGCGGCTGGCGCTATAGTCCCTTCGGGCTTAGCGGCTGATCAGGCTTTAGCTTGTAATGGCTTGGCACAAGGAGCTAACAATAACTAGCCCCTTTGAGCTAGCGTCTGCTAGGGTAGAGCAGCACGTTTGAGGTAAGGTACTGAGTGTAGAACATTACAACCCCAATCTAAGAGTGTCGAACATTACAAACCCAATCTTAAAGTATAGATGATTACAGACCCTTCTCCGGACAGGAGGAGATATGGTAATCTGAGAGCAGTGTTATAAATCATCGCAGTGTTATAAATCAACAGAAGGGAAAAGCAGTCACGTTGTCCTGCAATGTAGCGCACCGGTCCTAGGCCCGGTGAACTAGCACAGTATTAGGCCACCTGCGAGAGATATCCTGCAGTCGTGGAGCTTCTGCTAGACCGAGGGGCGAATACCGACTTTCAGACCAAGGATGGGAGAACTCCGCTGATGGAGGCCGCTCTTTGGGGACACTGCGAAAACGTGAAGGACCTGCTTAGTGTGACGCGGACAAGAACCTCTAGGACAGTGGTGGCTTCAAAGCCATTCATTTTGTGGATTCTTCTGATCGAAACGAGGAAGAACGCTACTGTCGCTCTGGAGGAAATCACCAAATCTACAAAGAGGTCACCTGTACATCCAATCAAGCACGGAGGATAATTATCCATCTACTCGAAGACCCCATAGACGAAATAATACCCGGTCCAAACAACAATTTTGAGGACTATGTTTTCCAGAAGTCGCCGGACACCATCAAATTTTTTGCTCCTACCGCCGAGTATTCTATTTCAAGCCAATGGAAAACGATTGCGCGGCTTGAGCGCGGGAACAAATATCCTCCTGTAGTCGCCATGAGCGGCTGGAGTCATAGAGATACGATTACTACTGTATCAGGAAGGGATTGGACATCTGAAGTCACACGAACTGCTAGTATCATTGGCCATGTCCCCCAGTCCGATGAGAGACGAGATCGTGGCGTACCGGGTCAATTACACGCCTGCCATGCCGGAAAGCAGCTCATAGCGTACTTCATCAGCAGACACGTTTTCTCGAGCCCGAAATCAGGGGGCCTAGGAAGAGACATTACAATATGAATTCGCAATATCTGGCTCTGGAGGGTCTAGAGGAGGCTTCTAGAAGGAAGGCCGAGCTCGAGTCCGATGAAGGAGGGCCACTTCGTCATCTGGTAACCGTGATGCTACCTATCATGTTAAAGGAAGCAACGATTCTGGTTAGTTCTCCGCCATGCGAGGACTGCACACGACTCAAACAGATTTTGAACCGAAGTTTGGGTCTGAACATTTCGTTATTGGACCGTTCCAAGAGAGAAGATCCAGACGACCAGAACCATCTCTTTTCCGGCCAACCCAGCACCTTGACTTAGATACTTTATTGTCATCTTTGTGTGCTTCTTACCACCTCAGAATTGTGGCGAATGCACTTTGACCATACTCCCAGAACTGCCAAATAGCACTGAGCCTTAACATTCCGTTAATTAATTAAGATTATCTGCTCCACTTTCTTATCACTCTAACTCTTGTCTTTATCTCCCTATGCCTCTCTTATACCTGTTACTCCTCTATCAAGCACATGGTCAGAGCTATATGATAACTCCTCACGCTTACGAAAACCATCATTTGCAGACCTCGAAGGGTCCGCAAACCAAAACATTCTAGAAGGTTCTAGCTGGCCCATAAGGTAAGATAACGACTCGTTTCACATCCATTTCATTGTCTGATACTAAGCTTACTTCAGTTAGGTTATCAAATACAAGTAAGAGCCTCTTTTGTCAGGGTCAAACGCCTCCCCGCATCCTTTGCTCTTCTTCATGCCCTTTATTTCTGCTTCTGGGCCTCTTTATACTACTCTTCATACTACTGGAACATCAATCTCAACAGTGCCTATCACTATATCCTCTCTCGTCACATTGACTATCTCAACAACCTATTTCACCGTGCTGCTTTCACGGCACTCGCTTCCACAAATTATAAGATCTAGTCCGCTTTGGCCCGAAGCTTACGCTTACGCTGGAGCCAGTAGACACTTTTAACCGCATTAAAGGTGATGCAAAGGTATAAGAGAAATAAAAAGTAAAGATCGGATCGGTCACCTCAAGGAGGATATCATAACGTGTAGGAACCGACCTGCAATGGATGATTTGGTGGAGCCTCAATCGACTTGCTCAGTTCTCGCCCATCTTAATCCATCTGAAAAAGAATCGTACACTTATTCCTTTTCCGCTTCAGAAGACTCTCTCGTCCTGTTCGACGAATCCTTCAAATCCCACTCCACTGGGGTTTCGCCAACGACGTGGTCAAAGTCTTTAGCGAGTAAGTTGATAGACAACGGATACGATACTTTCCAAGCTTATATAGCATACGATCGATATCTCAGATGAATACGTACAACTTCTGACATAGAGGAAGGCCATCGCTCATGATCAATCGATCGATAAGTGTAATATCTCTCATTCCTGCGAATAATCAGTGCAACATCTGCGTGGCATAAACGTGCCAGCTCATTTGCCTTTTTCAACAAGTTTGGTTTCCTTCTCGAGAACTGTTGCGTCTTGGCTTTCTTCGCATAGTACATTCTCTCTTTCTTGTAAATTCGACGGCACCATCTTTATTGGAGAACGAGATCCCCTTTATCTTATCTTCTTCCCTATTCGATGATCCAATCTTGATCCCTTACCCCCCAGGAGATCCGATTTTGATCCCTTTTCCCCCAGGAGATCCGATTTTAGTCATCCCATAATCTTCAGACCAATAATGTTTGCAGAACATAGTCTCCAGATCAAGAATGTCTTAAGATAGCGCTCTGACGACATGATTAATATTAGGACTACGATCGGAAGACGTGATTAGTCGTTAGACGACATTTGTTCAGAGACAAATGTTTGCAGACAAATGATGTCCAACGATCTTATGTCTCTTAAGACGCTGGTCTGAAGACATCATTTGTCTGAAAACACTGGCCTGAGGACATTTTCTGTCTTACAACATTGGTCTCCAGGCATATAGTGTCTCCAGATTCTATAATTCTAGCGTCGATATGGTTTAAATGATCCTTATCTTTCTTTGTACTCTAGCATACCATAACCAATCATCACATAGAAGGCCACACATGATGGGGGTTTGAAATGAGACAAGGGAGTGCTTCGAACTGGACAGTCTTCTCGGCGACAGGCTCTTCGGGACATCTTCTGCCAGGAATGCTTCTCTCTCCGGAGAGAAGCACATGGACCGCTCTTCTCTCTGTAGTTTTATGTTTGCTGGGAGCAGCGTCTCAAGAGCCAAGGGCTTCTGGGAGAAGAATTGCTTCAAGGAGCCACCTGCTCATCGGGCCGAGTCGCTCCGCAGAGCCAGACCCAAGACACTTGATCTTGATGAAGAAGTTGAGCAACGCTGAGAGCTGCCTCTGTGTGATCGATGTGATGTATGATTCTAGCTCTTCACGAATTCTGCAATTTTATTTGCGCCATAATGAATTAGAAAAGCTAGAGAGATGGATATTTTCGGCGAGAATGTTGGAAATAGGGGAGTTGGTAACCTCCGCTTCATAGGGCTGGTAGGGCTTGGGCCTGCTAGTAGAGTTTCCACCTTCCACCTCCTAGATAGCCTCCTAACAGCAACAACCAAAATATCAATATGCCCCCATATGACCTCGTTTTCCAACAGAGAAAAGCCATGCAGGAAAAAGCGAGTGTGCAAGACAGCAAGTAACCGACATGCAACAATTCATCAACCCATCTCCAAGCCATCCCCTGCCTCCCTCCCCTCTCCCTCCACCCTTTCCCCCCTCTCTTCCTTGACATAACCATCTGTATCAAAACAAAAGCTTCACTCACATCACGAACCCCTTCCGAAGCTAACGGCGACAGTCGAGAAAGTTGAGGGGGGGGGATGGGGGGTTGAGGACGTGGGATGGTAGGGTTTGTGAAGGAGGTTGAGAAGGGAAGGGGGGTTTGAAGCGGGGTTTGAAGCGGAACGTGTTGTCGTCTTTCATAAAGTATAAGGATGAAACAAATGGAATGACGAGTGGAAACAGGGTGAGTTCTTTTACACTGTCGCAGTAGATTGGTGAGTCATGGTTATGAGTTGCTTTTACGGAGAGAGGAGATTGTTATGGGTGTCTGGTAGGGCACACTAAGTCGCTTTGAGAGTTGAGACTACATAGATGAGTCGGGGGTAAGATTATCCGCCTTCCCCCACCACTCAGTGCATGCATGAAAGTCGTGAAAAGCATAAGCGACGAATATCGAATATGCTAAAAGAGACAAACTCTCAAAGAATGAAAACCGAATTGCTATGGATGAAATATGAGATAGAATCAGCGAAATGTCCTCGTCATGCGAACAGCCAATTATTCTGGTGATAAGCCCATCAAGTCGTATTTATGGTGATATGTCGATATATAGCTCAATCTCAATGTTTGCTGAGGCGAAGATATCGAAAAGCTGAGCCAGGGCCGGAAGCTTTTTTTTTCCCCGGCCCCAGCTCAACTTTCATATGCGAAACATACCTACTGTATGCTCAAAAACATTTCAAGCCCGGATCAACATTTTGAATTTATCTAACTATTGTACATTGACAGCATATGAGAAGCATATGCAAAGCATGGATTCCGTTCTACTTTGCCGCAATGCGTTCAGAGCGACGTGTGATGGCAGCGACGACTGTGAAGTGCGTTAGCAGTGCATATGCGAAGCTTATGCTATGCTTACCTTTGCCCTTGGCACCTGCGGCGGTGTTCTTGGGGTTCTTGGGGCGCTTGCTTGAGGGGGGACCTAAGAAAGATTTTAGCAAAGCATATGCGGTGCGTATGGAGTACATACGGGTCGACGAAGACGGCGATGAGGACCTGGAGCGCGGGTGGGGGTTCGGCCCGGCCCGACCTGACATAAGGTCAGCATATGCACAGCTGATGCTCTCTTGAGTGATGAACATAATTGCACGTTTAATTCTTGTGATCTCGCTTAATCCTAGGTTTGGCATTGGGTGCCCCACCCTAAGCTCATCCTTCGCTTAACGCCAAGTCTCGCATATGTGGGGCTCATGCTAATAAAGTCTGGCCCGATGCCAAGAGTTTTTTCCACTGTCAGCTCACCCCAATCTCGAGATGCGATTACATAAGCGATACAAACATGGTTCGTTTCCTCACTTAGAACTGAGGCACAATGGTTCGCATTAAAACTTCTTTGATATTTCAGTCATAAAGAATCATGAAAGAATAATCTCTTTTCCTTAAAGACTGTTTGAGTTCATCATATTTTGTTCTTTTAAAGTTGTATCATCTTCTTGAAGGTGATGAAAAAGATGCATGAAAATGCTGTACTTTATGGACTTTCGGTCGGCGGTCAGGTTTCATTATTACCTACCTTAACCTAGGTAATGAAAATATTACTAAGTCGACGCGGCACCTTGATTGTGTCCTTCGGTCGCTTCCTCAGTCAAACCGGATCAAGTCGCAATCCAGCCATTACCGTACAAGAGCAACTTGCATCTAGGGATAGTAGATACGTGATCTGGCAAACGACAAACGGTGCATGATCACTATACTTTGAGCAGACTGGACCGGTGTGACTGCGGTCCCTCGTCTCCTGCGCCCATTGTGCGAATTTTGGGTTTTATCTGAGCCAAATTCCGGTTGCCATTTTTTGAGAGCCACTTGAAAGTCGGGAATCTACCAGATTTACTCTGCAGCTGAGGAGCGGTAAGCACACTGCTGGGATACTGGGAAAACCCTGCAGGCAAACGAGCAAGATTGTCAAATCAGTACGCCTTATACTCGGAAATGGAATGTCTAGCTTTGTGCTGTGCTAAATATTCCAGTGCCTCAAGGGCGAGTTCGCTTTGCTCTTCAAGCTTACCTCGACGACATAACCGATTCAAGGCTTCCGGCGCATCTTGCCATGGGATCTAAGCTTCCCCATGCTCACACCTTTAAAACGCGTAGCTGTTATGGAGTACCCTATCCAAGCAATGGCACTTCGATGCTACTCTCCGGGAATGATAGCTTAGCAGCTCTGAGCACAATATCGAGCGCTACGACACTGGAATCGATCTCGACCCCTGTTGGAGAACGAGAGATTGAACACTCACGTCTCTTGTTAGAGGGCGAATATGGGGCTTTAGTTGTACCAGCTCTTCGCAGCCAAGTAATGTTTGAATGCCCCTTCAACTTTCTCTCATGCTACCAAACTTTTTCTGGGTTGGATGAGTGGTTCAAGCACAGCGTATCCCACTTCAGCGCTATTGGCCCCCCAGCTCATAGCAGTTGTTGTTTCTGCGACGCCGAGTTTGATGGTAATGATGGGCTACAAAGCTGGGCGGAAAGAATGCAACATGTTGCATTTCATTACCAGCTAGGGTGTCGTCTTGCACATGCTCGACCTGACTTTGCGCTAAACAAGTATCTATGGAGGAACTTTCTCATCAGCGATGCCACGTATAGGGATATCATGGCAGATAATGGCAACTATTCGCTTCCTGAGGAAAGCTATCGGTACCATTCCGCATCATGCGCAACGCCGCAGATATACACGAATAGTGTTTCTTCGATAAAGTCACGGCAAGAACGGATACGACGCCGAAGGACATCAAGAGGGCATGCAATTGCATGAAATCATTTTTACTCCCGATGGCAAGGAATGTGCGTCACTCATTGAGGAATCTCTCAGATATGATTACGTAGGCTGGACTTTACCAGCCAGATTCTTCGTGTCTCTTGGCTGCAACTCGACACGGATCCGCAAATTTTGGGTGGTAATGCTGTTGTTGTGGGCCGCATCTCGTGCATGAAGCGAAGCTAGTGAGGACTATCTTAGTGCGGAGTCTACGACTGTCCAATTTACACAGATGCTTTTGGTGAAGGTAAGACCGCCACTCAAGATCCTCTGAAGAGGATAGTTTCGACGAAAGGCATTACAAATATCTCAATCTGGCATTCGAGACTCAATTCCACCTCTTCCCAAGCACGTACATATTTCTTACTCTGAAACTTGGAAAGGAAAGCCGAGCGAGACGAAGAGTTGCGTTTCAAGTTTTGTTATGTGCGTTTACGGTGGTCTACCTGAAGCTTTTCAGAAATCGATCTGATCTTAGTCGGAGGTGACGGCAGAAAGACAATTATATAGTAACGCAGAAAGTCCCCCAACACTGGAAAGGAACGTTTGCAGTATCATTATCATGTTCCCCGTTCGACCTTCTTCCTTGGAACCTTACGTTCGAGTCGAATCACTTCCTGCCTTGGCCACCATGGAATCGTTCCTATTAGTTGACACTGCCTTGCCCGCCATTCTCTTCGGGGAGCCATAATTAGCGGTCCCACCCTCGGCCTGGAACTCATGCCATGGATCCTCCTTGAACGTCTGCCCTTGCCATCTCTGGATCGAGTAAGAACCTGCAGCCTCACTGGAACTTTGAGTACCGCCGTCCCGAGCATGGCTATTATTGGTGGTCATGGCGCGTTGTTCATCGGATGGTTGCTGAAATTTACGTGTTGCGCTTTCTCGTCCAGTCTGAGCTTCTCCTTGCTGCGTCATGGCGTATACAGTAGCTCGAGCAGCTATTTCCTTTGGATCATTAGCGGTAGGCTCAAGATACTACGTTCAACTCACTTCCGTGTGTATCAGTCAATTTCCGCTATATACACCGGTCGGTAAGGTAAGGGCGTCTGTAATGTTTTGAATACAGCGCAACTGGAGATGGTCTTGTTGCTTCTCTCTGATCAGGAAAGATGGCACAAGAGCTACGCTTAAATACTCAAGTCCAGTCAAGCTAATACCTCGTCGGACGGATCAAAACACATTGCGGCCTTTTATATCGCTTAGCAGCATTCTGTAACTCTTTATGACCTTGCGCAATCTACGTACAACCCCCTTTCGCCTTGCTCTCCATATACACAAACTTTCTATTCTCAGAGTTTTTGTAGCACGCCGATGGTTTTTCTTATTGTGGCGGTACATTCTCGCCCGCGAATAATAAGACTTCGGCGCATGTATACGGTGCAACAGATATTTCAGTCACGTTCATGTTAGGCCTACTACCTAGACATCCTGGGAAGGTACCAAGTGAGGGACTTGCTGACTGCATCATGGCAACATGATGGACGAAGAATCAAATCATGAAAAGTACTCCAATCCAATGTACCTTACCTTAGTCAATCAATGTGGCTTATTTAGAAGACCAAGACCATACATTCATGAATGGCCTGTACTCGTTCAGTGGGCACAACTTTGATCGCTAAATATGATTTTTGTGTCCGAGTCTTTAGCGCCCTTTTCTGGCCTTTCTCTGGCCTTTCTTGGCCTTTCTTGGTCTTTTGTACCGTTCCATAATTTCCCAGGCAGTTTACAAAAAGCCTGGTTATTATCAAATACTGACGCCTTCACTGGAATGTGAACCGTAGGTCGTATTTCAAATACTAGTTTCCTTGCTGTCTGGAACCATGGCATTTGGTGCCGCTCTTGACGAGGATTATGGGACTTTCTTTCCGGATGTCGACAATGATTTTGTCACCGCTGTAGCTCCACCCAGCTCTGGGGGTGGTGGAAAGTCTCCGCGCACCGATTTTGGACACATGTTCGAGGAGGCGCAGTATGTTACCCCGATGCCTTACACCATCGATCCTACGGTTCTGCGGCAAGGCTGCTCTTTCACAAACCCCGCAGAGGAAGAGATATCGCCTAGCCTTGGTGTGCGTGCTTCCAGCCATTCGAGCAATCTACGCGGTACAGAGTCACAACCTAGACAAGAACTGCTACCGCAGGGCCAAGTATGGTCTCCAACCTCTGCGGCAATTTTGTTACATTGGAAGCTTACAGATCTTAGTCTAACCACGATGACGAGCAGCCCATTAAGAGATCGAGATTGCAAAGTTCACGACGAAGGATCGATGAAGATGAATGGGAGACTAAGAAGCCAATTATTGAGAATCTACTTCTCCAAGAGAGAAAGACTCTGAATGAGGTGATGACCATTATGGAGGGCGAGCATCAATTTAAGGCATCGTAAGTTCACCTGGGTTTTAACACCGCTTGGGCGATGCGCAATAACGACCGACTGATTTAACCAGGAAAACGACCTATAAGAACCATATAAAGCAATGGGACCTCAAGAAAAACCTACCAAAGGGTCTTGCAACCTACCTGTGGTCGCAAGCCAAGCAGCGAAAGGACGAAAGAGGGGTAGGGACACAATATTGGTACCGTGGGTCTCAGGTGGCTGTCAATAAATATAATCGAGCTGGTACTAAGAACAGCGAAGCGCTACCAATCCGAATTCGAAAATGTAAGCCTACTTTCCACATGAGACAGGTAAACCGCTAATCAGCGATTGTGCTGGCTCGAAGCAATACGGTCAAACCTGACAATCATCACAACGTCAACCTCTTCCAGCGATGGGTGTTCAGGGCAACCTGAATCAAAAAGACGCCACCTTGACTGCTTTGATGACGAGGTTGGCAGTATCCAGACCGATCCAGCCCTCCAAATTCCAAAATCTGTGATACTACATCAACGCACGAGCCGATTCCCCAAAGGACGAGATGTAAATGCAGAAAACGGCCAGCAAGATTCAACATCCATCGAGCAGCGTCTTGAAGAACACTCTTTTACACAAACAAATCTTTTAGATGACCTTGGTCTCATGCCCCTCCCTGATCTCTGTAACCTCGCAAATCGCCTAATCAACCGTGGTTTACACGCCTCGAATGACATGGTGTTAGAAGCTCTTTTGACGAAACTGGAAGGGACTGGCAGAGCAGATGCAGACAGCCTAGACAAAAAACTGAGGTACACAGTGTCGTGGATGCGGACGATGGTCTTCCAGCGCAAATTTCTTGCAGCAAGGAAGATACTCGAGGGTATTCGTGCCGATGACAACTTTGATTCATTCCCTCCAATTCATAGTTTGCAGATCCACAAGCTCGCCCTTCTCGTCGATGTGCATGAGGACATTCATCAGCCTCAAAACATTGAAAACGTTGAGGCTAGATGCATTGCGCTTTTGGCCGCCCAGGATGCCATTGAATTTAATCCAGACCGCTACTGGCCTAACAATCTGATATTGGCCTATCTGTTCCGTTTGTACGGCCTCTTCAAACGTGAATTGCAGCGGGATACGATCGATAGGATGGACGAAGTAATCCGGATCCAGTTTCGAACAAGAGAGCCGTCAATCTCATCTGTCTGGGCGGCCCAGCAGTATGCACGCTGGTGTCTTGGGCGCACTGAACTCAAGAAGGCTGATAGCACGCTGAAAAGCCTCAAAGATGTTGTTGGCAAGAATTCCGCCGAGGACACCCAAAACGCAATGCTGGAGACCGTCTACAAAAAAATGCGTCCCAGAAAGAACCAGGAGCCAGTGGCACCCCAAATAGTCGATATCTACGAGCGCAATAAGGTGGACGAACAATGGCAAGACTGTTTCGAGAATTATTTATGGGACGAGCCGTATTCATACATTGAAGACCCGCGAATGAGGAGCAGGAAGGAACAAGATACTGGCTACCTGCACTGAACCAAGGTATGGAAACCACGGTAACGCTGCTGTCAATGCTGGGGATTGAAGGTTTGCGCATAGCTCAACCAATAATACGCCTCTTACATCTTCGCTGACACTTCTAGCAGTATGAGATGTTATCGGCAAGAATCCTTAACGAATGCACGTCATTCCTTATCGAGGGATACCGCGAGATGCGGTCAATACCATTGGATCATGGAGAAGCATCGGATGCAGTGTTTACATCGCCAGATTCGTGTCAGACCAGGGGCATCGAACGATGTCGGCTGGCTGGATAGCGTTCATTGACGTTTGCGACAGCATCTGCCAAAGTGGGCAAAGTAGATCTCAAAACAGCACCTCTATTACTGGTCGTCTTCAAGTTTCTTTATGGTTTATTACGATTTCTTATAGAATGCCTTGGGTCTCATGCTTTCATAACGACTTAGTATGAATTTCATGACCATTAACGAGTTATAAAGCCATTCCGTCCAAGGTCTCAGCTAGATGCATCAACTGAATCCTAGGGGGTGTTTCCTCTGAGTTCGAAGAAATGGGATTCTTAGTCCTTACATAATGAAGAAGCGAAGCCAGGTTTTACTCAAACGTCCCGGCTGTTGATTCTAGGTCTCGGCAATCTTCATGCATCATCGTCAGAGGCTCACTGGCGTCTTTTAGTGCAAGTGAGAACTCTCGGGTCAGCTAAGCGATGTTTCTATCTGTCGAAAATTGTGGATTGATAAATCGAAATAACTAGGACTGAAGCTCTCGGTGCAAAGTAACCATGCAAGCCGTTTACATTGTAGCAGGTACTTCCAGTTTCGACTTCGCCGGCTTGTCTAAAGGTGGAACGATCATGCCCAAACGTATGGCCCAGTCATCTCGCCCCGTTTCCTTTATCAGCTCGTCCGCCATGTCCCGTCTTCTTCCGTACTTCTTACGTGGCCCATCGGCCTTGACAATGTTCCCGTGCATCTGCAACTTGTCCGTCCGCACGTTCGCGATCGCTAGCAATCCGGCTGAGACGATCAATAGCACCAAGAGCAGCACTTTCCCCGACTGCTTCAAGTTACTCGCCAATGCTGCATCGAGGTATACCAGGAGAGTCGCAAAGGCCGCTACCGAGCCCTCGATGAATGTCATTTCATGCAGCCATTGTCCAGACGTCACGGTTTTGAGATCATCGACGGCTCCACGCATCCGAACCCAACGGTCCTGGCTTAATAGAATGAGCAGATCGCCCTGTACATCCGGCTCACTGGCCCCCTTCCACCCGATACGGCTCCGCCGGCGGATGATGATGGTGTTGCAGAAGCGGGCAAACATAAGGAGGAAGATGACAAAAAGACCCCACCAGTCTGCAGATATCACGAACAATACTAGAACAACAATTGTCAAGGAAGCAGCTGTTAGATAGGATATAGATGACATCAGGTTGGCATTCTCGAAGGTATAGAATGTCGATAAAAGTTGGGCTGTCACCGACTGCTTTTTGCCAACATTTATGACGGAGAGTGTGGTCAGATGGCCAGTGAGACTGATCTTCTGTAAATAAGCGACTGTTGCGGGGTTCTCGACTCGGAATACATAACCGGAGGTCAAGGCAGCGACCGCTGGGTATTCGCCGCCGTTTAACTCCGTCGCGGCTTGCTGACGTTGGATGCTCGGACAGAGGACTAAGGTATCCAAGAGCACACCTGTACCGGTAAGAGCAGTCCGATCGCCGATTGTGGTGAGCTCCGCAAGGGCTACCAGACCAGCCGCGTCGAGCGAGACCTTGAGGTTATCTGTGTATAACCAAGGCTGGACTATTCGCGGTGACAGCTACAGCGTAGTCAGCTTACGCCGTTATGTAGGGTAAACCTAGGTGGCTAACATTCCGTGGTATTATCATCTTGAAATAGTCACTGAAGTTCCCATATCGGTCGTCGAGCTCACGCGTGGCTCTTATCATGTCTTCGCTCAGATACCGAATCCACCCCACCAGTGTCCCCACCAAAGACTGCATGGGTGAGATGCAAGCCTTATAGAGCTTATCAAAGGGTTTGAGTCCTCTAAAAGGATTGGCGAAAGAAGAGGGCGCAGGTAATGGCAGCCAATGAGCACTCTGCTTCCAAACAACATTGCAGCAGATCCATTGGTTTCATTCGCCAGAGGCATGAGCCTTGCATGAAGGATGGAGGTGGGAGAATGTACAGCCTTGCAGAACGCCCGATGTGAATGACAGCGTGACACTGCGCAGACATGCTCCGCCTGCCTTGACCTTTGGCTACACTACAGGCACGTTCTCGCATCACTGCCAAGGATCGCACACCCTACGAAAAACTTTTCTTTTCTTCTATGTTCTAATCCGTACAATGGATAAAGCTTTCTTTTGGTCGAGTTTCCTCCCGCTGTGGACTGGGCGCTAAAACCGAGCGATCCGAGTGCGAGGTGCAGGCGCCGCGAAAAGGCAACGAGGCAACAGAACACTTGCTCACCCCAATTTATAGTTGGTGTGCCACCGCAATCAGCCGGTCGAACGCAATGGGGGAAAACACCGGAGATCACAGGCAATTATTGATCGCAATACAGTCCTAGTACGGCTAGGCCCAAGGCAGATGACAAAAGTCTATGCCACAAGAAGGCTTATACCCTACAACCGCAGTACTTGACGCCCAGGGAACGAAGGTTGTATGTCTTTGAGCTGCAACATTATCCACTATTGACGCACTAACAAGTTCCGGTACTCCTGTCAGCACTTGTCTGGTTGCCAAAAAATGGTTATTCCACGTACCCTTTCGCTAGATGGAATTCTGTCGGTCCATCAATTTTGTCGCTTCCCCTCGGACTGATTGAGGCTCCGGGATCGCAAGGTTTGTTGCTGCAGCCCCTGCCTTCAGCCTTTTTATTTTCCGTAACTCCCTTTGGCTCTTTCATCCCCCTTCAGTCTTCTAAAGCTGAACCTCTTCATCATAAATCTCTTCAAAAAGGCCTTGTTTGTTTCTCGGTTTAATCGTTCAGTCCTTATGAAAGATCTCGGCTATCAGTACGAGCCTTTGGGAGATGGAGAATTTCGCTTACTGAGGTTACACCCTGGGCGAGGCAGCAGTGATCTTGAAAGCAATCTAATCATTTGCTCTCTCAAGCAGGAAGCCGAGGATGGAACCGGCAGTGCAGATCGAAGCATGGAAAACAGTGATCAAGATGGAGGTCTACCAGCTTCAGGTCCTCAACCATACGAAGCTTTGTCCTATACATGGGGCCCTCCTGGCAAATCCGAGGTATTCATCAAAATCCTGTCCCATAGTGAAGCATATCGAATTGTGATCAGGCCTTCTTTGGAGTCAGCATTGCGGCAACTACGCTCCACTGAGCACTACAAGTTCTTCTGGGTAGATGCACTCTGCATAAACCAGCCTGATACCGACGAAAAAAGCTCTCAGATCCCTAAAATGTGGGAAGTGTACAACGGCGCCTTCAACGTATGCGTATGGCTCGGCGCACATGCCGACGGAAGTGAAAGAGCCATGGACTTCGTCAACGAAATCGTGAAGCTGGACAACCTCGAACAGTTAGTGCAGGACACTCACAATTCAGAAAAGTGGGCGGCGTTATCAAGTCTTATGAGAAGGCCGTGGTTCAGTCGACGTTGGATTGTTCAAGAGATAGCGCTCGCAAAAACTGCCACTTTACACTGTGGTGAAAGTTGAGTATCTTGGCGAGACTTCGCAGACGCCATATCATTGTTCAACTCCAAAAGTTCCGAAATACGGCAGCTCTTTCGGAAGTCAACTGTGTTCAACAATCCTCTGGACTATCTTGGAGATATCACTGAGCTGGGAGCGACCCGACTAGTTCATGCGTGCGATAATATCTTCCGCAAGTCGGATGATGGTGCTATCATGGAGCACATGTTGTCTTTGGAAGCTTTGATGTCTTCTTTGTCGGCCTTCGAAGCTACAGACCCCCATGATACTGTTTACGCTGTTCTATGGCTTGCGCACGACGCTCGACCGATATCAAAGAAAGAGGATACGCTATTTGGAATACGTCGTAATATGCACAACCCTGGGCCAAGCTCTCCAATCTCTGAGCCAACTGAACTCTCTCCCCAAAGCGCAACTCGCGTTATTGCTGAAGATCAGCCCGAACAACCGTTCGATTCGATGAAAAGACGCTCCAGCGAAAGCTACGAGGGACAACGGGCCACAAGGAGGCGCGTAAACTCCGTGAATAGTCAGGGTGTCCCGTCTGTTCATGTGGTCAATGAAAATGAACGGGTCATACCATATACAGCGAACTCTCTTCGAGACCAAGAACTCAGATCGACTGTCTTGACCAATGGCGAGGATTTAAATGCAAGAAGAACAGATAGCCTCTGGGACGCGCAGATATCAAGACCAATCGTGACGACTACCAATGTTGACAGGCCCCCGAACACCAGACTTGACGTCCCAAAACCGCAGACACTGAAAGCCGGTTCTAGAACACATATTGTCCTAGAAAGGGTCCTCGAGTCTATTAGGGCCAAAAGGATTACCGTAGACTACAAGAAAAGTGTCTTCGAGGTCTGCAGAGACTTTCTTGCTTTCACTATAAATCGTTCCCACTCCTTGGATATGATTTGTCGACCATGGGCACCTGATGACCCAATGTTGCCATCATGGATCCCACGCCTGTCCGGCAAAGCTTTCGGCCTGAGCACTAATAAGACCTATCGCCGTGTAAACGCTGACCCTCTTGTCCGAAGTCCAGGATGGGATCGTGGACACTACAACGCTGCCCCCAACACCAAGGTGTTACCAATACCTCGAAAAAGTAGCGATTCCAACCGAATTCTCCGTGTCAACGGCTTCGCTTTCGACAAAATCGGCGCAAAGTATACGCCTGCCACCGCCGGTATAATTCCCGCTAAATGGCTGGGCGCTGGTGGGTGGGAGGACACAAATTCATATCCGCGCGAGTATTTCTGGCGGACACTTGTTGGAAACCGAGATGCCCATGGGCAAAAGCCTCCTTCCCATTGGATAAGAGCCTGCAAGGATGCTTTCAATCGAAGGCCTACCGGAGGGGCTTTGAATACCGGAGAGGTGCTGACTAGCAACTGTCCTTCACCCACTGTAGACTTCCTTGAGCGAGTTCAATGTATGGTATGGGAGCGGAGGCTTGTATCATTGTGTGGACCACCGTGTTCATCTGGAACTGACCAACAAATATGTACTCTTGGTCTGGCACCTTCGAAATGCAAGAAACGGGACCTTGTCTGCATTCTATTCGGCTGTAGTGTTCCAGTCCTCCTGCGTAAATTTATCGATGGCCGTCCTACGAACAAAGGGCTGGGGTGCACCTGTAATCAAGTTGACTGCCAATGTGACCCGGATATCAAGAGATCTGAGGACGGCACTCCAACAAACGTCCATTACGAATTCATTGGCGAGTGCTACGTCCATGGCATGATGGACGGCGAAGCCTTTCGTGTCCAGAAAGCAAACAGGCTTAAGTACCAGATGTTTGATCTACAATGAGTCGCTCTCTGGTGCGCAACATCTGTCCTATCCTGGCCAAGGTCTGTGGTCCTTACGTCTCTGATCCTTCCTTAAAGCTCTCCCTGATGGATTCGGCCGATATCCTGTTCGCAGCCAGTGGAATCTCAATCAACCACTTGACTAATTCCATAAGGGATCGTTTTTTGTTGCAAGCCTTCCTCGTGGTCACTGAATTAGAAACCAACTAATGCTGAATGGAACCCAAGGTTGTCAAGATGTCAATCGCTCAAATTCTTCGGCCGCTAAGTTATCTGATAGTCAAAAGACTTGGGAATTATTCAATCGCGATATCGAGACGCCGAATGGTAGACTGGTCTGGTTATAGACGGCTAAGATGACCGCGGCCCTTCATGTCGTCATTTTGCCAAGCTTTATATCTCTTTTATATACGCAGGTTCGGCATCATAAGATAGCTGATAATGGTAAACACTTATTGTTCCATGGGAAAGAAGGCCTGGACATTCATTGATAAATTCTGGTTAGTAAATAATTTTAAGGCATCGAATACTGCACAGAGGGTCAAACAGGAACGATATGAGCCGAAAGAGGAAAGTCATACAGTTTAGGGACAAAGTCGTCAAGAAGTGGAAAAGAAAAAGTCGAACATACGAATGCGTTCGAGGGGGTACAATAACTTCACTGAAATTACTAACTCGCGCAAGCGGGTTATCTAGTGCAGACATCACAAAACAACCTACTTGTGAACAGCTAGAAATTACACATCCCTCCGATCTGCTCATAATGGCCCGTCGTACTTTCAGGGTATCAACGACTTGACCACTTACGCCCAACGTGTCTTTCAGAATCAAAGGGTTGATTCGTCGACCCTTTCATTTGATATACAGCTGACTGAGTCGGTGCCAGTAGGTCGATACCGAACTGACTTTCCGGACCGAGAAATTGTTACATATTCAGTGGAAGAGGTTTCTTGACGCGACCCTGCGTCGTCTTCCTGAGCGTGTATAACGGATCAATCTCGACCACCTTGCAGTACCTGGACAAGCGTCAGCGTCAGCAAAGTGCCACGACGCGGTGACTGCAGGTTGTGCGGCACACTCTCTCCATAAATCCTCGATCCGATCAATGTGTAGGTTGGTCGTATCTGCGTAGAGATCTGTCGAGCGATGGCTTTTTGTTCACCTCTTCATATATTTTGTTGTAGTAATCTCGCCATGACACTTTGCTTTTGATTTTCTGCCCTTGGAGCATGTGAAAGAACATTGCGATGGGCCATAGCAGATGACTTTAAGTTTTGCCTGTATATGAGACAAGCGCAGGGTAGTCCTTGAGGACACAAGCGAAAAGAACGAGAGCGGGTTGGTAGAGACGAAGAGGGAGGAAATGCGAAGGGGAGGCAGAGCATCTTCGTGGGCTCTAGAACTGGCGGTGGGTTGGGGGAGGTTGGAACAACTCTCGTTTCTGATTCTTTTCCCTTTCCCTTTCCCTTTCCCTTTCCCTTTCCCTTTCCCTTTCCCTTTCCCTTTCCCTTTCCCTTTCCCTTTCCCTTTCCCTTTCCCTTTCCCTTTCCCTTTCCCTTTCCCTTTCCTCTCCGTTTATTTTCACTCTCCACACCTCACGCAGGTGAAGGTTGCCGTCGATGGATGGCAATGCGAAATGATGGCAGACCGTGCAGCTCGAATGCGATCTATTAGCGCTAAAGCTTTGCAGCATTCCGGCATGCTAGCCGCTCGCTGCGCACCTTTTCCACAAAGCAAAATCCAACAGTGGCAACACTAAAGGCAAGATTTCTGGCCCTGATAACCATCGATCCTTCCCGCTTCACGACATGTGCGGCTCGTACCATACTAGCGCTGAAGGGCATCGCACCGTGAGTCGTGAAACCTCTTTCCTGGGGTATGGGACCATAATGCGGAAAGACCTCTCTGTGCAGCAGGAATATGAGAGGGAGGTGTGAACACTGGGACTGAGGAGGAACTTGTCGGTCGAGGATGACATGAGGGATGCCATTTCAGTGGCGGAGCATGTGTAGGTGCTATTAGGCTCACGGGCAACGGCCTACCCTCCAAATGACCATCAACATCCATAAGCATTGTATTTTTTTTAAACAAGATAACCGATCACAGAGCCCAAGCAGTCACCCATGTTAGCGAGGCGCCTGCCCTACATGCGTAGCGAAATGCATATAGTAACCATGCCTATCAGCATTCTCCACGACATCACGCTTCGCCTCATCCGCTAGGGCCTGCGCCTGTTGGGCAGTCATTCCACGTAGATCACCATGCTGAACAGCTGTCCTGGTGACGCCTCCAATCAGCACCTGCAAGTTCTGATACAGCAGGTCCCCGATTGCCTTCTCCTCCTGAGTGCTCGCCCTTGCACTGCCCACCGGCCACTTGAACACCCTTTCTCGAACATCAGTGAATCCCGCGTCACGCATCTGCTGCGCATGCTTGTATGTGTCATCGATATCGATGCCGTTGCTCATCGAGCTCTCCTGGAACACGACACGCCACCACCTGAGCATGGGCGAATCCGCCTCGCCACACCCATCCTCGGCAAAGAATCGATGGGCAACGTCACTCAATTCCAACCACCCACCAGGCTTCAGATGCTGCAAGCAACACTTCATGAATCGTGGCCAGTTGCGGATGCTATTGATAAGCATGCGGCCATAGATCAGGTCGAACGGCTCCGTGGCAAACGACCAGTCGCCCTCGGCGTCTGCGACCGCGAAGCTGCAGTTTGGGGGTACAGACTTTGGCTGTGGGAGGGTGATATCGAGACCGAGGACACGGGAGTCCGGATGCTCTGTTGCGAAGGCGATGGCCCAGATGCCGGTGCCACAGCCGATGTCGACGACGCGTTGGTTGGAAGACTTGGATAAGGGAGCGCTGTAGAGACCATGATGCTGGATAAGCCATATGCGGTGCTGCTGATCTGCAGGGTTGGTCAGTGGGGTACGTAGGAAAGTCCGTACAGAAGACAACTCTACCCAAGCGGCCAGTCTCGACCTGGAGATACCATTAGCTGTTTCCACCGACTCGACGTGAACGTTAAGTCGTGGTGGTGCTTTTGCTTACCTCACCCACTGGCTTAGCCAGGACGTATTTCCCTGGTTCGAGCATAGTCTCTTGCTACGGCAGCAAGACTCGCTTCAAGATAAAATTCTTCGATGAAGGAAATGAGGTAGGTTTTATGTAGTACGGTGACTTGGCTGGAAAAAGCAGTCAGATGCTGGTCGGAAAGAAAGTTTTCGAAGATGGCTCGTTAGGACGAGGATGACGCTCTGGAGCTACGTTATCTCTAGGCGGAGAGAGGAATAAAAGAACAATATCTCGGATTATGACCGCTACCATTGTGCGCTGATGGATCTCTTTATACGGACTCGCTCTGGATACGAATCCCTAGTTTACCACTAGAACTGTCGATAGGTATGATGCCAAAATGAAAACCGTAAAGAGTACTTTTTCGGGCACAAATACGTTTCCATATAGTTAGCATAGTCAACCAACCCCTGCAGTTTCACAAACCGGTGACTACGAGCATCTTATCTGCCGACTCGAAAGAAACATTTCGGCTTCACCGCTTTATGAAGGTATATCTCTGCTCTCTGTTGCGATGCGAGTATACGACTGATATCAATTATCAGCCCGTGTTATTTTTGTAATTTAGTACCAGCAGCGCAGAAAGTGGCCCGAAATGGTTTAGGGTGGTAACGCACCCAGTTTCTGGTGACCGTCCTCGAGCCGTCATCATCGTCATCTCGATTCTAGGATCTCTGAAACCAACGATGATATTACAGTCATACCGCCAAATCGGGACCCTTTCTATTCTGTCAGCCATAGATGCCCGCGGCTGTGGTTGTCAAGCGACATCAAGGTTCAAGAGGACGTCACTTCTAAGATGACTTTCCGACGCACAATATTTCCCGAAATGGCTCAATGAGATCCGCCTCACCGAGTGCAGTATAGAGGAGCTGGATCAGCCGTATACTGTAGTATAAGAAGCCCTGTGATTCCCATAGTTTTGTCCTGCCAGCGCATGCCGAACTCGTTTCCATATAATTACGCACATAAGTATATGAACGGATAATAGGAGCAACTTCCGTCTCGAAAAAACCGGCATCTATCACCATTCTTCCATTGACCAACATCCATAATGCATTCTTCCCTTACCATCTCAGCGCCAGCACATTACTGCTCTGCAAATCAGAGCGAAGCCACCACCAAATACCCAAACAAATGCCAAATCGCACAAGTCTTCAACTACCTCCGCGAAGACAACTTCCCAGCTTTCTTCGCTCAGGTAGCGCCTAATGTCCACTGGACGCTCATGGGCACCCACCCTCTCGCCGGCGAGTATCACAACCGAACCATCTTTCTCACAAATGCCATAGAGCGCCTGGCAAACACCTTGGTCCCCGGCACGTCCTCGCTGGAACTTGTTCACGTCGTTGGTGGCGGAGACGAGGAATGGAGTGCACAAGAGTTGCACGCAACAGGTGTTTGTAAGAATGGTAAATAGTCCCTCCCCCATCTTCCTCCTCAATCAGCCCGCCTCTTTCCTTCATGAACCCCGGAGAGGGATTTTTGCATCAAAAAAAGTATAGCAGCCTAACCTTTCTTGTATAACAGGGCTCAACTACGACAACACGTTCTCTTGGGTCACCCGTTGGAACACCGAAAGTGTCATCGTACAGGTACGTGCATGGTTAGACTCGGCGTTGGTGTCCAAGGCTATCACGGGAAACGAGTCTCCCGAGTACAACTATACCGACCCGAGGACAGCATTGGAGCCGGGTCCTGCGGGCATCAATTGTGCAACACACAATTGATCCTGGGGGCATGCTGCTAGATGGCGAACGTCGCGGTCTCTGCTTTGTTTTTCAATAGATCACCTACATTAGAGCCATGGTTGCGACTATCTTTTTCCACGCTTTGTGTTTTTTTCTTCTTTTCTTTCCCCTGGGTATACGTGCAATGCGGTATTTTGACTCCGTCAAAGCCTTCTCACTGAATGTTGAAGTTACACCATATGAGGTGTTATATTCCGCGAACAAAGTGAATAAAGAATCATGTATGTGCCACTCATGCTATTGATGAAAACTCTGTTGCCGACGTCCCCCATGATACGCTGTCCAGATAACCCACTTTTCAATAAATGTGGCCCTACAAACCATGTCTGGCGAAGATTTGTGCTGTTGTTGAGTCCTGGAACTGAATATCCGAACATCGAAAACATCGAACTTAAATCAGGCACATCTTCCCGCCTCATCAACTCAAGTTCCAAGGTTCCTTCTTGACCTTGTTTGCCATAAGTCGACCGAACCTGATTCCCATCTTGCTATCTATAAATTCAAACCTCCTCCTTACCCAGGTTTCCTGCTCACTACCCTTATTCATACTTGCCCTCGCCACATGCAAAGGCCAGAGAAGCATATACCCCGCAAGCGGCATTCTCTTCCTTCCCGGTGCCAATTTCCCCGCCAGGTCGATATCTCCCAATATGAAAGGCACAGCGGCGCAGATATCCGAGACCATGTCTTCAATGATGCATTTGAAGCGCGTGAGTAGATTCTCGGCTAAGTCTAGGCTTTTGAGCTTCGAGGATAGATCTGTGGCCTCTGAATGACAGCCAAGGAGAGAAAGACAGTGCAAGGAGACTTCGTGCAAATGGGCACGCTTGCTGCGGCATGAGGTCCAGATATATGCGGTATAGAAGTCGTGATGCACCTGCACCATCCCATCGGCGGGAAGAGCCTCATTGGGAGACAGATAGACGGTCTGATAGCGCCAGATTTCAGAGTGGGAGTACTTGTCAATCCAACTCTGGTACAGGAGATCAATGGCAGTGGCGTCTTTGATGATTTCGAGGAGGCCATGTTTCCATTCCTTGCTGTGTTCGCTGCTATCAAAAAGGAGTTGGGCTTCAGCGCATATTTGAGCAGTATGGATGCTGAGTTCTGCTATTTTCTGGGGAGGCCCTTTGGTTCCGAAAACCTGAATCCAGGCGCCTGCTTCTTCCAGGGGCTTCTCGTGCCTGGTCAAGCACTTAATGATCTGTGTGGTCCTGTGAGTAACGTGAGATTTTGAGGCAGATATGAATCTTTTAGTGGCTCACAGCTTGTTCATGCAGGACACCGAAAAGGCATCGGCCTATCGGAGAGTTGAATTGATGGCTGCCACGAAGGCGAAGCAATGACATTCGACCATGGTGGTGATGATGATCCATTAGAGTACCGGTTGGCAGGTAGCCACTGATAACCTATCCCGGGACAATCAGCCGCCCTTTTTCCAAACCTGCAAACCCGGGATTGATCTTACTTCGTACAAGCCTATCACAAAGGGTGTAGCCAGTGTAGTATCTTTCAAAGCTTCTACAGGGTCCTGCAATACCCTCGAAAGAGACGCTAGTGCACGGCCATATGCTGCCTTAGCTTCAATGGCCATCCATTCCAGACCGAGCTGATTTGCCTCGCTCCCGAACGCTGCAGCATAGAGAGCATCTTTGAGACAGGCGCCTGCGTCTGAACTGCCATAAAGTCCTGGTAATACTATCGTCGTATTCGGTACAGCATCTGAATCCAGGACATAATCGGTGAAGAAGCGGGTGACGGCGTTTTCTCGCCAATCCGTCACTGCAAAAGGCCTTGGTACGCCTTGCTCCGCCATATCTCGCGCTCTGAAAATATTGCGGACACGGGACTCAACCTTCTTCTCGGCAAGGCAAGTCATATCGCGAAATGCAAACTCCGTCTCGCTTCGGTATCCAGGGCAGGTTTTGCCAGTGTTGATGCACCTTTGGCACTGCGGAACACCTTCATCACACTATTTTTCCCACACCAAAGTCATTAATGACAGAAGATCTTAAGCCGGGCCATCAACCATCATGACCCAGTAAGACACTAAGAAGATCCTATTCGATGGTGTACTTACCTTGATTTTCCTTATTTTACATGCATCGCATCTCCCACTGCGCGGCATGGCGGCAAATAGTGGCAGCAGTAATCAATCGATCTCAATCCAAGGCTTTTGGATTGCACATACCCAAATAACGTATATAATTGCATGCTAGTTCGTCGGCGTGGAAGCTATTCATGAAGATCGTCAGAGTAGGTTTTTATCGTTTGTCACCTACCAATATCTTAGAATACCTTATACGGTACATTTTTCTCGTGATCAACCCGATGCCCACGGAAGGCTCGACTGATCAGTAAGCCAAGCAGGACGTTGCCGGTGCTGACAGGTTGCGCCAGAGAGTGAACCCCAGGTAAGATACTAAAGAAGCTTACTAAGCTTTCTCGGTATTCCAAGTGCAACATTCTACTGCACGAGGTAGTATAAAATATTACGGCCTGCCTCCGGACAGTCAATATTCCAGAACTACATAGTTGCCACAGTCATTTTTTGTTGGAAATTGTTGAGAATACGGTACAGTAGTTGGAACCTTCGCCTCATATTCAAGTTTCCACCAATCATAAGGCCGCCAGTGAGGCTGAATAAGCTTCCATATTAGGTAATAACCAACGTTTGGTGCAGATTAGCTGAAAGGCCTGGATCTACCAAATCACCTCTCAAATCACCTTCTTTTCTCCACCAACATCGCTACTCTCCACCAAATCCTACTTCTTACCTCGTCGGCGACCTCTACAGTACTGTACATAGACACGTCTCCAACGCTGCGCTCAACGGTGGAGATTGAAGAAGCTCTCGGCCTGCAATTCGGCCTGAAATGATCATCTTGACACGGGAATTGTTCAACAAGCTCGTCGTTGCTATGGGCTTTGAGGTTTTGTGGCTCTGTTGATGTTGAATAGCTTCAGAAAGGTAAGCAGGGAATTGAGTAAACAAACAGGTCAATTTGAGTATAAAATCGACATTTGTCTCGAGCAATTCCTGGTTCGTGTTCTTCAGACTTTCATCATTGACTACATCTACAGCTACAGCTACAGCTACATTCACAGCTACATTTACAGCTACATCTACAGCTACATCTACGACTACATCATGTCTAGCTCTAATACTCCCTCTACCGTGACCTTTGATTCTTCTTCTGATGTTAGCTATCAAACTTCCGGCAGTCCTACACGTTATCGAAGCTTCATTCAAATCTCTATCTACGTGAATTTATCTCAACCAATTGACTTCCTCGTCAAAGACGAACCTGATATGAGCTTCGAAGATTTCGCTCTAGTCGAACAACACGGATTCATCTTTCCGAATGCTAATGGTGCGAAGAAGAGCTTTCAAAGCTTCACCTTTGAGCATATCAGTAACATCGACGTCATCGACGTCATCGACACAGATAATCTCTTTGACTTCTGATTTGATGTCTCACAAACTACAGTAAACACTACTGATACGAGTGAATCTATTGTCACGGTCAGAATCACCTTCAGAAAGCGCACTTCTGTGAAGACTCTTCGTCATTTTGGTCATATGACTCTTCGTCATATAGCCAAAGTCACCGATTTGCCTTTAATCACAGTGATCAACATAGCCAACAAACAAGAGACTTCCCGTCGAGAACGTGATCATTCTTGACTTATCAATACATCAATCAGAATGCGAATAATTGACTGCGTCATCGTCAGCGTCGAGGAACGTCAGATAACCTACTCGAAGGTGAGTCAACATTTAGGCCTGAATATGACTGAAGATACTATTCATTGAACACTAAATGAGCATGAATATCACCGTCGTTTAGCTATAGCTAAGCCCTTTCTGACGAAGAATAACACGAGGAATCGGCTTGCCTTCACTCAGTGATGTATCGATAAGTCGAGGACGGTCACGTTCTCGACGGAAAGTCTCTGGTTCATTGACTATGTTGATCATCGTGATTAAAGGCAAATCGGTGACTTTGACTATATGACGAAGAGTCATATGATCAAAATGACGGAGAGCCTTCACAGAAGTGCGCTTTCTGAAGGTGATTCTGGCCGTGGCAATAGATTCACTCGTATCAGAAGTATTTACTATAGTCTGTGAGACATCAAATCAGAAGTCAAAGAGATTATCTATCTGTCAGTGTTGATGACATCAATGACGTCGATGACGTCAATGTTACTACTGATATTCTCAAAGGTGAAGCTTTGAAAGCTCTCCTTCGCACCATTAGCATTCGGAAAGATGAATCCGTGTTGTTCGACTAGAACGGAATCTTCGAAGCTCATATCAGGTTCAGTTCGTTTTTGACGAGAAAGCAGATAGAGGAAGCTATTCAGAAGGAGTGGGACTCTTCGAACGACGGTCACCAGTTGGAAAACCAGTTCGAGGTATGTATACGAAGAAACTTTGTATAGAAGACCCTTCAAGGTAGGTCATGTGGAGAAAGATCGGCTCTTCAGCTGCAGCTCGCCAGCCGACGCATGGCGGCGCAGTCGGAAGAATTACTCACCCTGTAGGAGACACAATGATGAAGTGGCTGCAAGAGATCCCTCATCCGTATCGACTGGATCGGCTGCCGATGGGGGAGAGGTCCAAGCGATTTGGTCACAGGACCGAAATAGAAACCGCAACAGGGAAATGTGAAGTAAGGAAGAAGAGAAGGCGAAGGGAGAGCGATTTATGCCGTGAAAAAAGCAGCAATAGGCTGAGAGTAGATGCCTTACCCGATACAGAAGGCGCCAAACCTAGCCCAGTAAACACTACTAAAAAAATAACGGAAGAAATTACCATAGGACAAAGATGCTGCCGTCAATGATCACAAAGGGAAAGTAGCTTTTGCGCACTCCAAATGTCAGTACTTGGCTCTTAGGAGGAAATTCAACTATGACTTGGCTTACATTCCTAAAGACACAATCTGTGAGTTGCAAATGCTGCAGCTTCAAAAGGTGAGGTAAAATGTTTCTGCTCATATCCAAGAGCTACAAGAGAAGCTGCCAGCCATCTTGCGGCAGATCGAGGACGTCAAGGCTACGCAAATACCAATAGCAGAGACAGACAGAGCTAAGGTCAGCCTGGATTACAATTATGTACTTCGGCATTATCTCGACAGCGCCGCATCCATTGTCTCTGATATTATGGTAGAGGCTAATCTAAGTATGCAAGTCAATTTTTACCAAGCCTTGAACGGCGCCTTGACTTCGGATTACCACACTGCAGCAACGCACACAAGTAGGCAACGATGACTTGGCTTTGGGGCCGACAAGATGCCAGGAAATCTTCATCAAAGATCTCAATAAGTTTATCATAACAGTTCTTCAAGTTGAGCTAGAAGATAGTGTCGAAGCTGTTAAAAAGCTGTTAAAAAGCTCTTGTGTTATAGTATTAAAGCTCCCGATATCCAATTATACTACTCTGACCAAGAACTAACAAATCCTACTAAGTCGTTTAAGCAATACGACGTTCTACATAACTCATCCTTGTACAGTACGTCGACCATTCAGAATCTGGTGTTTCCTACTCCATGGTTCATGTCACTGCGTGTCAACTATGTCCTTTTGCAGGGTATTTCCAACAAGCCCTGAAAGGTCAGTTTCAAGCTAGACGATCGAATCGACGGTATCCAAAAACCGTACTGGAAAGCTCGACTTGGAAAAAACCTGAAGCTATGGCCACACACGGTGGAACTCGTATGGGAAAGACGAATATCCCAGGATGAAGAAGACATGGTGGTCGCGGCATCTGCGATAGACTTGGTAGATTTCCCCCCTCTGTTCCACGTAGTCAGGGAACATAAGCCTGCCCACAGAGCTTTTGAGCGGCAGTTTGTGGAATATTTCAGAGGGTAAGCTAGACTATAACGTCGGGAAAGCAAAAGCGAAATACCGGAATATGAGTTATGATGGAGGCAATTGTCCACCGGGCTCTAGCGAGACTGGGTTCCAGGATGCTCCAAAGGGGGTTGAAGGCTACTCGATAGAACGGGATGGATGCTCTCACTTGAGACTATCCGTAACCAACATTTACGGAGCAGTGAAACCGACGCTGCCTGCGACCGTTACTCAAGCTCATAGGACTATAGGTCAATGCAGGCGCGGCCTACCCTAGCCGGTCAAGAGATCCTCTGGTCGTACTTGTTCCATTCGAATACTGAAAACCCGGGCTCTATACTTTCATACGGTACTACATCCATTATCCGCTTCCCTGTAAACGTCATACACGGCGCGTTTCAAATAATGTTTGGGCGTGGCTCCTACCAGCTTTTCTAGTCATTGTTGGTATTTGAAGTAGGCCTTTTGGAAGAAAGGCGCTTTAAAGTCAAGGGTACGCGAACAGCGAGAGTGGACAAATCATTCAGTCTCTCGATAAACATAGCTCGTTTCCATTGGGTTGAGCCTCACCCTCAAGCTTTGCTATTCAGGGACCTACAAGCCGGAAGTATCCGCCTCGTTTCACCGAGCCCTTCAGCGCCAGCCAGCTCTGGCTACGACGGCAGATCATTTGTACAAATCCCAAATACCAAACTGGCATCAAATATGTATTTCCGGCAGGCTCGTCTCCTTGAGCCACGAACTTTCTTGGCTTTCGTCCGACATTTCCATTACCGATCTTGCTTTGTTGCGATGTTGCTTTGCATTGCACTTGCCACTTATTAAACCGCAGCATAAGAGCATTAGCTATAAGGCCTGTTCTTGGAGAGATACGTCTGGGATTGCAAAACGTGCAATCAACTCTAGTCATATTCGACCAGCAGAAAAGTTGTGCCAGCACAGGTCTAAGTTCTCGCGGTCTTCGAACTTTACCTCTTACCTAACATTGTTCGTTCAATCAACGAAGAACGTGACACACTGTCCCCACTCCTTCTCTTCATTGCTTTGCTAGAATACGGGAAGGGTGAAAGGCCGCAAGACTCACATTCTCAACCATCCACTCATATCCTTTCGTGAATCTTTCCCACACTTACTCAGCCCCTATCGAAAGCACCAAAACCGCTACCACGTCAGCAGATATTCCCATTTCCACCTCCAAAAGGTATAGCGATACCAGTCAAATCTCCCCTAACGTCAAAATCTTGAGCATGGAATGATCTTGGGAGTCACTGGCGAGTCATGGTTTATGGATTAACTGTGCAAAGGGGGGGTATATATACCGCACGAGCGTTTCTTCAAGTCCTTCTTTCTCCTGCAAGATACATCTCCGAGTCTAAAGAAGTACCGAATAGCAAACACTACCAATCAGAAACATCAGACAACCAAACAACCAACAACGCCGATCCCCGAAACAAGCACACCATTCAACCACCACCATCAAACCCAACTAATCACCGACCACAACAAAATAATGTCCCCACCAACCCCCCAACCCACCAAAGAGGTCTCCTCCCCACCCTCAACCAAAACCCCCTCCACCGCCACCACCCGACCCCACACCCAAACCACCGGCTTCCACGGCATGACGCCCCTCTGGACCTGCTGCCAATGCGGAACCGACATCTGGAGCGGGCTCTCATGTGGTTGTGGGCATGGGAATTGTTTGAGGTGTAGTTAGTGTGCTTATGAGGATAAAAGGAGGGAGGGGAGGCGGGAGGGGATGGAGAGGGAAGGAGTTGGGAGCGACGAAGGGAAGGTGTGTGTGATTTGCGATTTGGGAGGTTGGGGAAGGTATGATTGCATGCGAGTTGATACTAAGGCCCTAGGGATGGGGGAAGATAGGGGGTGAGGGTGGATAAGGGATTTGTGTGCCTGCCAGTAATGCCTACTACGCCTGCGATTTGAGACTTGATATTTGGTATTCAACAGTTCATAACTCCTGGTCCCAAATTCAACCTTCTATACTCCAAAACCCTCCCGAGCTTTACCTACCTTGTTTATACTTACAATCATCACCCATCTTTCCACGCTCACTCCCTTACAACGTCTACCAACCCATTTACCCACTTCATCTTACGAAATTGGTCACCGCCTATCCAACCTCCTAACACATGCATGCACGCTCCATCCTTCTTCATCTTACTTCTCCAACATCAGCAGCGTCGATTTAGCGGGGTGCGGATGATTGATTCATGAATTCAGTCAATTCAAGTGTTTGAGGGCTAATTTATATGAAAGGAAGGGAAGGAATGTGAGAGGAATAAAAGGAGATTTGAGGAATGAGAAAATGATGAGGGGAGTGGTGAAATGGCCAGGGTTTTCGTCACTTAAAAACGGAGTGACAGCCTACGATACTACTGCCACCCATCACAACACCTACCGTAAATCTATCCATTAGCCCTTCCATCTAATAAAGCTCTTTTATCCCCACCCTTGTCGTTACCCTTAAAAACGCATTCCCAGGTACCCATCTATACCTATATGCATGATGCATCTACCCAGCGATACTCCTGTGCATGCATGCATGCACCCATCCTCATTCCCTTATTCCCCCATTTCCTATCTCGGTTCTTTAAAGAACCTAAATCAACGTTCTCATCTCTTCGAAACTCGACTCTTGCAGTACTGCAATTTCAAGATTCGTACTTTTATGGACTTCTTGTGAATTTTGCGGTCCGTAGTCGTTACTCTCATGACACATTGCTCAATCAGACACAAAACTTCTCGTTCCCTCGTCTTCCGTTTTCCCATTTTGTCGACACAGCTTGTTCATCGTTTGACCTGTCCTTGCTAATGTCTTTGATGACTCGTTGGTTTGGTGCTAGTGACAAACTCATCGGATATCTCAACCTTCTCGAACCTGCCGAAATAAGAATTCTGTACACTAGTGCATACAGTTGAAAGATGCATGACATTTCTACGAAGGGTTCTTAGTAAGGTGAAGATGAATATGTTTTCAAGTGGTAGGGATGTGGGAGGAGAGGGGGAGCGAAAGGCGCGGGGGCAGAGGGTGTGAAGGGTTGGGTGAGGGATAAAAAGGTGGAGGATACACGATAGAAACCACACTTCACATGCACCATCGCAAACCCAGAACCGCCAGAGAGCCCTGATACACACGATCCCCGACTATGCAGCGTTCATTCTAGTGCTAATAGTACTGAGACATCGTCTGATTGGCGCTAGAAAACGCGGCGGGCGGGTTTTGCAAGAAATCAATGGGCATTCCTACGCTGAGCGAGTGTGGGAGGATGCGGTGGGCACTGGTGGCGTGAAGGGGAGTTGGGGGAGGAATGGGCTTGGGGCTAGAAAAGGAAAGGTTAGGGTCTAGCGGGACTGGCTGCGGATGGAATACGTTGGTGTGGTTGCTAGCTAGGAGAGACGAATATTTGACATTCTATCACGTTTCAGCCTCTCGCATACGCTGTTTTAAGATATCATATCTTTGTCCAAACATACGTGCACGGATACCTGGAAAGAAACCTAATTGAAGGATAGCAGATATAGAAGATATGGTTGAGAGTAGATTATGTCTAATTGAAGGGTTTTTCAATTGAAAAAAATCTTTGACTTTTGATTTCGATTTTTCTGGTTCAGAACTTCAGCCCTATTATATGAGATGCTCTGACAGGCAAACTAGATCTGTGAAGTCGCTTGGAAGAGGTAAAAATACGAATTTTTCTCGGGCGATAGGGTTTGTGGCGGTGGCTAGGTGGGCGAGAAAGCATTGTTAGCTGAGTGCATTGAGAGTAAGGGGAGAAAGAGATGGGATAACTCTGTTCGTGTGCTCGCTTTCCTTCAGCGCATAGCTCAGGCTGGGGAGCACGACGGACCTTATCTCCTCAAAAGATGGGATCTTATGAAGGAGAGCTGCAGCAGCCATTTTCCGTTATTCTCCACGGTTACGGGTTATTTCTTTTTAGCCACACTATGTGTCTTCGTCCGGGCAGTCATGCGTTTAAGCCTCCGCCACCTCAAAAAGACGGTCCTGTAATGCGTCAAACGTTTCTGTAGTTTAAATTTTGGGATTCACGAGAATTACTATCCAAGATTTCTAGGCCTTTCTCCCCATCTTAGCCTCTACAAGCTTCCCGGGGGCAGTAATGGACTTGGCAGAAGTGACATCTAAATCGGGGATCTCGACGTTGGGCAATGGGGCAAGATACACCGCTTTTTCGCGCATGCGGGCTGTGGCGAAGACGTACAATCGCGCTTTTGATAGGCGAGGGCTAAGGCGGAGCAAATACCGTCGGCGCTGATGTCTGTTATGAGAACTGCTTTGGGGGACATTGTTGTTATTTCGCGGGGGGGCAAGGATATCTGCAGCTTAATGGTCAAATGGGGTAGTAAAGTGCTGCCAGTAGTGGTACAGAGTAATGAGATATATACAGGCTAAAAGAGCATGGAAATCTTTGTTGGATACGGAGGATAACAGAACAGAAACTTCTTAAGAAACATGATTTTTTAGAAAGTAAGATATATGTTGCAAAGTAGCACGTATCGACTGTATATTATTAGATCGAGGAAGCAAGTTTAGTAGACAAACAGGTGCGAATAGGATATCTAGCAGATGAACAGAGTACTGGCATGACGATGGAGCTATATTGGAAACTCAAAGCTCTTGCGAACCTTGCCAAGAAAGCTACATCTCATTGAAGACGCGCGGTGGCTCAGCATAGACGCACGGCTATGTCTAATTGTGAGGTAGCAGTGTCAAAGGTGTGCAAGAGGCAAATCTTTGTTATCAGAGAGTGCAGAAAGTCGTGAAATAGCAATCAATCGTAGTAGTAACGATATTCCAACAAATAATAGAAGTCTATCATTAATTGAAGTTCATTTACGATCATTTCGGCGACAACTGAATACAAAGACAAAAGAGCTTGACCGATTTTTGACATGTCCATTCTTAAACCGCCACGAGTTGATAGAATGACCTTCTAGACATCGTTCTGTTGACTGTTATCTACTAAGCTTATAAACTCACGGATGTGCAACCTTCCTCCGTAAACCCCGTCTACCTCTAAGTCAGATCCTTAGAACAGATTTATCTTGCAGATAATCGCATAACCCCCCTATTGTTGTGCAGACCCGTAATGCCTAGGCTGCCCGCACTCCGGACAATACGCAAAGATATATTGGTTTAGGAAGACCCTTAAATCATTTCCACTATCATCCACGTACTTGCAAAAGGGCTATCATACGTTAGCCGGATGATCTATTTGCTGGTACATGGATATTTGGAAAACGCACGCAGCTCCAAAAGCCTCCGTAATAAGCGTGGGGATACCTTGAGTGGTCGGGGATGCGGTTGATAATGTTAAAGAAGGTATGGTGCTTGCAGTCCTGCGCATTGTCGATGAATCGGATTCGAACTGGCTCTGAAAAGAGCGACAAAGGCTTTTGAAATCGGAATGCTGGGCGTTGATCGCTGGGCTGCGGATCGTTGACTGGGCTTGCTGGAGTTGGTTCTGAGGAAGGGAACCATGTATCTCGAAATTGTGAGGCTCGGGGTCGCTGGCTGCGGTCTGGAACATTGACTGGGCTTGCTGAGGCTGCACCATTTTCTGATTCGTCGAACTTGGGTGATGATGCTAAGAATGTCATTCTTGAAAGGCGCCAGCGGTTCTTCTGGATCCTCTGCAAATAAGCCTCGGAAGCTCTTGCCATAACTGTAGCTGTGCTTTCAGCAGGTGCAAATCGGAACGTCATGGTGTGAACATCGGGGCCTAGAATATTGACTGAGCTTGAGGCTGGATCAAGTTCTGATTCGTTGAAGTATGGTGATGCCACGAATGTGATTCTTGAAAGCTGCTGGCGGTGCTTTTCGACTCTCTGTGAGAGGCTGTGAGACTCTGGCATCACCACAGCTGCGCTTTCTTCATGACTATCCCCAGGAGTGATAGTATATTGCGGATTGACCTGATAACCTTTCGACTCTTCCTCGCTGCCAGAATCGCTAAACACATTTTGTCCCATATTGGAAGATCATCGAAAACAGGTGGAACGATTTCTAGTTTGAAAGGGGATACTCTGCACTGGTGCTGCGAAGTATTGTGTAGGGTGAGTGTTTGTTGTGATGGATGTAGACTGTCGGTCGATGTTCGCTCTATCTGGCTGCTGTCAACGTACCTTATGCATTTGATAAACAAAGACTCGACGTGATTTGCAGATTGAAGCTGATGAGATTCTAATTCTTTCGTTGCGTCAGTCATTAATGTGTTGTCTTAGACTTCATGTACGCCAAATACAGCAAAGAGCATTCCGTCCTTTAGGAGAAGGCTCTAAATGCTATATCTATGTAGAGATTACTCTTGCGCAATATCGGTAATTCGACGTGCGTCATTAGTACACAAAGGGTTCAACCTATTGATCAGTAGTTCAAGGTTTGGCTCTGCTCACGCTTGTGGCGACATGAAGAGGCACCAGAAAAAACTGTATATCATTGAGTGTTCAGGCCAGAACAGCCCTCTGTATCGAGCACTCGCGAGCCGACTCGTGGAGTTATCGCACTCAGAGCACGTAAAGTACAGTACAACGAGGATCTCCGAAGAAAAAAGTTATGACACGTGATATGCAATCAGACTTTTATGGTGAGCGCATAGGATCCAAGAAACGTAGCAAAACTTACTTCTCCAGGAAGTGTTTAAAATATGCGCCAAGTTAAACGTAGATATGCAATATTTCCAAAAAAACGCCGAACTTATGCAACCGGAAGAATTATTGCTTCGTACTTCATGCCGTCTCCCCCACAACCTAATCCCCCATACAGATAAACTCGAGATCATTCATACATGGAGTTCTTCCTCTTCTCGCGTTACAGCAAACCTGCTCATAATCTCTTTGTAGTCTCAGACATAGCCGGCATTGCGGGGGACACGCCTTTCGGATTCTACTTCACCGCCGCCTCTATGCAATATGACTGGATCTCCGATAGTATAGTGTTTTCCAGCTTCTACGTCTGGGGCATCTCTATACATCGTTGAGGGCTCTCCGTCCGGGTAGTTCGTGTTCTCACATCCCGGAGGAAGAGAAGAACCTCTTCTACCACCGTTCACGGCCGAGACATTGGTTGGTTGTCCGTGGGAGCTCGAAGCGGACGGTTCAATAGAGTGACTGGGCACTTGACCCAAGTGATTAGTCATAGTATCTCCGCTGATGGGTTTGCTTCTCTCTAGTGGGTCTGGGACCACTCCACTAGCCGCAACATTGACTATGGGCCGGTTAACATCCTTTTCTGGGTCAAACAGTTGAGTTTCGTTCTCGTCAAAGTCTTGTCCTGGATTTGCGGTTTCATACTCTATACCTTGCAGAAATTTGTAGAACCCGGACGCGAGAAGAGAGCCAAGCGCAGGCCCGACCCAGTATATCTGTTCAACATTAGAGATATGGTGCGGTACAAGACTAGAGAGTCGTGTGTTACCCAATGGTAGTGGAAAAAGGAATGATTGATAACATCTGGCGCAAATGAACGAGCAGGGTTCAGTGATCCACCTGTGTAGTACACACCTGTTTCGATTAGATACGGGGATGCCGTCTCTGTCGGAAGACCTACCAGACAACTCAGCTATGAAAAGAGATAATCCAATCCCGATTGGCGCGATAAAAGTCGCTTTGTGCTTTTCAGCAGCCAGCATGAAGATAGTAAAAACCAGCTGCGCGGTAAGGAACATCTCAATGAAGAGTCCCTGGACAATCGAAGTTCCAGCTCCAAGTGATGTCCGCACGTTTAGTTGACCGGGGAAAAGTGCCGATACAACGCCTGCTGATGCGATCGCACCAATTATCTGAGACACGAATATAAGACTGCCACGGATCGGAGGCATTGATCCTGTCAAGACCATCCCTAGCGTAACCTATTGCACTTAGTGAGAGCCAAAGCAGCATGATCAGGACACATTACTGCCGGATTAAACAGGCCTCCCGAGATTCTAAAGAATACCCAAGCAGTTACTGCAAGAGAAAATCCAAAGCAAAGACTGATATAAAGCAACTGGGCTGGGTTCGAGCCTTGTGCTATCGTAGTTGACACAGAGCCCTGGGTCTGACTATTGGCGACCTGCGTTCCAGAGAAGGCAAAGAAAAGAAATAAAAAAGTTCCGACAAACTCGCCGCACATGGCAATGAAGTGATTGCGAAAGACATCAGGCAAGAAGTTGAGGTATGGGACTCGCTTTTTTTGCGTCGTAACACGGACCACTTTCGCTTCTGGAATCACCCGACTGCTGGTGACACGAGAAGGAGAAGCACTAGCATCCATGACAAGAAGGAACCTGAGAAGAAGATATTCAGAAAGCTATTGAAGAAGACGAAGACCCGGCGAAGAAATGGAGACGCAAAAACGCAAAAACAAAGTGTGAACTATGACGAGCACAGAAGCTTAGCCACTCCCGGAACCGCGCGGGGCAGTACTCCGTACATGGAGGATCTCATAAAAATAGATGATGTGATAACGTTCAGGAGTCAAGTCTTTCGATCGAATTGCTGCTTTGTAGGGGCTCAGTGAAACAAGTCTGTTACACGTCTCTGCATAACATGCGAGGGGATGATGGGAGGAGTACAGGAATTAGGTATATCAACCCATATGGAAATACCTGGTACTCGTACTCCCCTAGCTGAACGGGATACCTTGTTTGGCCCGGCGCCACGCTGTATCGTGAATACCAACGAAACGACTTGCAGCTGAGAGTTGACCAGCAGGCCCCGTCCGAAGTCTCCGTCGTTCCATGCCACGTCAGGCAATCAGCCAGGCAATTAGTTCTTGGGAGGAGAAAACCAGAAGGGCTTTCCATGATGATAGCATGTGCGTTGTCGCAGGTCATTACCTAGATACTTCAAATCATTCACTATTACGGAATAATCTATTTGATACCCCAGCGTTTGGGAGCGTGATGACGGGATCTGTAAGAGTGCGTGCAACGCTAGTACTAATGCATCGCCGCACTCACGCCGCCTCCCACCAGTTCCACCAAGAAGCAAGTATCAACCAAACAACTGCCACGGAAACAATCCTATAATTTCCCCACACTCTCTTAGTCGGTGCAAAACGAAGTGAGTGGGCGATGACTTTGCACTCCAACCACCACAGGGCTTGCTGAGAGCTCGCCAGCGCCTTTACATATCCGTTCGGTACGCTTACACATCAACAAGATGCGTCCGCCACATCTCATCGTACTGTTGATGTGCTTTGTCGGCCTGCCCGTCTTCCTAACCTTCTTCTCTCTCCTACACGGTCGGCATGGGCATGATGTAGGGGTAGAGTCCTCTCCCTCTGTACAACAAGCCGGAATATGGGCTTTCTTCTCGTTCCGCACCCCCTCTACGCTTTTTCCGTCATCAGCAATTATCAGTCTTACTGACGATAACTCTACCTTCTTTCTGGCGCGACCTGCCGACTTTGGCTCGTTGCTGCCTTCAGACGGTCTCAGCGGACAACTATGGGTAGGGAGCGGTTTTGGCGACGATGGCCTGGGAAGAGCTGGAACAACAACCGGTGCAGAAGGAGAACTTGGATGCAGTGATGTGCCCGGCTGGGCTGGAGGGGGTAAAGGCCGCCATGGCGATACCAGTGGGGACAACTCTGGGCGAAAACAAGCAGACGCCAACGCGGATGGCCAACAAGGTGACGTTGACGACAGCCGTGGTCAACAGAGAAGGTCTGATGTTCCAGGGGCGAACACTCTTCCAGCGGAGGCCCAGGACGCTTCGATCCCGCCTCAAGATGATGGTACCGACGATCACCTGCATCATCCTCTACCTGGGTCATTTGTCTCCAGACCCTCAGAGCCCGGTCAGCCGGCTCAGCACGAGCCGGCGCAGGCCGGACACCTACCAGGGCACGCCGACATTCAATCTTTGCAGGAAAGCGCTGAGATATCTGGAAAGGTTGTACTTCTGAGCAGGGGTGGCTGCGGTTTCCTCGAGAAAGTGAAGTGGGTTCAACGCCGTGGAGGGACAGCTCTCATTGTGGGTGATAATACGCAAGGCGGGCCGCTAGTCACCATGTACGCCCGAGGGGACACCTCGAACATCACGATTCCTTCTCTGTTTACGTCGCATACGACCGCGCATCTTCTCGCGTCACTCATTCCACCAGGCGGCTCCGGCGAAGACACAGCTACTGTGGATGGGCTTCTGTCCAGTCTAAATTTCAAGCAAATCACAAAGAAGCCTACGAGAAAGAAAGGATCCTGGAAGAACAAATCGAACAGCAACGGGCCTACCTTCACCGCGGAAACCGAAACTACAACATCTACATCTACGCCGGTAGCTGATGCTGATTCTGCAAAAGGGATCGCCGCCTCCAAATTTGTTCTCAACGGTCGATCCCACCTCTCGGGTCTTCCAGAAAATAGCAGGCGGCCTCCTAGTAGTGGAAGTATAGCTTGGTTTGGAGAGAAATGGGCCGATGATGAGCCGCCGAAACAGAAGGCTAGCATCAAACCTGGAAAGGGAACCTCCAAAGGCACAAAGAGCAAGAAGCCTCAGTCAATAGAGACACAATCAAGCTCTAGTGATAACTTTGTGATTGGTGTGCAAGACTGGCGTGATCCTGATCTAGTTGGTACACAGACGTCACAAAGTACGAGCACATCGACTAGCCCAGCGGTTAGACCATCGAGCCCACCGGGCAAGAAGATGGCTGACTCACATGAGAAAGGTGGTAAAGCTCTTGCTGGCGGCAGCATTACCCCGGGAAGTGGAGAATACGGAAATCCAGGCCACCGATATGATGGGTCGCAGGTGTTGCAAGATCAAACACGGAAGGTCGCTCGCAGGGACAGCACCTCTAAGAGATGGTTCAGACGATGGTTTTTAGGAGGAGCAGAGAAAAACGTGCACAATAAGCCTGGTGATAATTCTCCTCATGATACTGAGGGCAAAAAGCTCGCACTACATAAAGTCGAGGATTTGTTTACCAATGAGGCACTTGAAGATCTCAGAGATCTCATGGAACACGACGGTCTTTGGGTGACCCTTACACCTACCAATATGTCTACAAGCCCCTTCTTTGATACCTTGCTAGTGCTGGTGGTAAGCCCTCTTGTTACTCTGACCGTCGTGTACGCCTTGTTACTCCTGCGTTCTCGTATCCGCAGACGTCGATGGCGGGCCCCCAAGTCCGTTGTCGACCGTCTACCTGTCCGAACATACCATACTATGACCTGTTCTTCGACTTCGTCCTCATCATCGTTAGTTGCGTCACCCAAGTCATCATCGCCTACTTCACCTCTATTGCAAGCAAGCCCTTGCCCAGCAGTGCCACTTCCACGGCCACGTTCACGGACTACATCCGGGATTGGTGATGGCCTATCGCCCTCGCTAGACAAGGGCCCTCCAAAAGCGTCCCTCTCTAATAACGACCGGTCCAGAAAGCCGTACAGTGGACGACAAGTTGAGTGTGTTGTATGCCTTGAAGAGTACGTGGACGGTCACAGCAGAGTCATGAGCTTACCTTGTGGCCACGAATTTCACGCCGAATGCATGTAAGTTTGAACCTTGGCGCTAACCGCTTAATATGGTAGAGACTAATTCCCATCAACAGCACACCATGGCTCACTACCCGCCGTCGTACATGCCCGATCTGCAAAGGCGACGTCGTACGTTCCATGGCACAATCTACCACCGCCGAATCAAATTCCAGTTCTTACACTCCCTACCACGACAACACTGAAGAGGAGGACATTCAGATCCAAGCTGCCGAAACCATCAACGACTCTCCCTCATCCGCTATTCCTATTCCCCGCGACGCCAACCCTGACCTAGAGCGTGGCGATGACATGGCTGCTACGCTTGTCAACGACCAGCCAGAAGGCGCTTTATCGACGAGGGGTTGGAGGGGTTTGGCATCGTTGAGTTTGTCAGCGTTCAGTGGAGAAGCTGCATGGAGACAGGCCCAAGCAGATCGAAACAGGTAGTGATACAGATCATGGGGAAACTGGATGCTGCCGATTGAAAGGCCAGAAAGCACAGGTGTTGGGGAATTGTTTCATTGCACAGGCCCTGAAAACACGGCGTTGGGGCGTTGCATTTGGTGGCGCCTCAGTCTCGTGTATATCTATGTCACTCGCTCTGAAAATAACAATTATCACACTTTTAGTAGTAAGTCTAGGTTATGGTTATGAGCCTGATGTAGCGGTCACCAGCCTCATCTCTCTAGTCAAACAGCCATGAGTTCAGCAGTTTTAACAAGTCCTCTCAATAAGTCCGATGATAGAAATATACACCAGCCCTCCATCCAATATACTTACCGATACCACTCAACATACCTCCTGTGTGCTTCGGGTTACTTGTTACATAAAGATATTCAAGAATATCCCAAGAGATCGGCCACCGTTGCACAGCCTACTACAGCATTTTGTTTTCGAGTCCCATCAACCACACACAGTCCGTCTGCTGAAATCCCTTGCATTAGCAGAAAATTATGGTAGGAGTCCTGGGGGATGAGAATCACTGCGTCGAAATAACTTTGTAGATGAGGGCCTTGACCAAATGTCTCGATGTTGCACGAAGCGAGCAGGATTTAAGTGAGCTATTTAGTGGTGAGGCAGTCTAGTTGGAGCGGGCTGTTGCTGCTGGCTGCTACCGAATCCGTCAATATTCTTCAGTATGGACGAAGGGATGTATTTAAGAGAATTGAAGCTAGTGCAGAATATAATACAGAGACATGGTTCTTGAAACATCTTAATTAGCCATCAACTGAACCTCATCTTCATATCGGCACCTTGTTGCATATCCATCTAAGCGTAAAGACCTGAGCTCTATGCCCTCATGATGCATTTCGCACCAAAGCCTTTTAGGGACTGGAACTTTATACAATGATAAATATTAAAATGATGAGTAAAACAGTCCCTCGATCCAACCCGACGTTGGTGGGTTGAGAATGTCGTACAAACTACATCGCTTCCTCTAATGCCGTATTCAAAGTTGGGGGAAATGTGTTCTTTCGTAGCACCGTTACATCGAGCAATAGAAATCGATGCATGTCGCCAGAAATTCAACAAGAGAAACAGTAACTTCCTCTGAGAAAAAGCTTCACGTTGGTCAGATGGAAAACCTTCTCCTTGGCTCGTCTTAGCCACAGTCGTTACCACTTTGTTATAAGGACGATGTACAATACGATGGAGATAAGTTAAGGAACAAGTGTTTCGAATAACATGGTAGCCAATCCGAGCTTCTCTAATTGCATGTGTTCCTCACTACAATATCATCTTCAATGACCTACAGTATGTCCTGGGGAAATTGCATGTGTTCACTCGGTCGAAAATAAATATCCTAAAATAATACTCGTGCTAACCATTGCCAGGGTAAGGTAGTGAGGGCACACGACTAGAACTACTACGTAAGTACCTTACCTACCTTAAGGTACCTAGCCGCTAAACCCAGACTGTCAGTTGGCAGTGACGTAGGGCTCTTCCGCACAAAACGCGTAGGAACTCGTTACAAACCTGGAAATATAACAATCTCAAACCTATCTTTCGACACTTTACCCCCCCAGACCCTTAACTTCAACCTGCATCAGTACTCTAGATTCAGGAATGGCTGAGAGAATCAAAGAAGTGGCCGTCGAAGAGGCCGAGCACATCAAGAATGTTGCAAGCGATGCGGCCCGTTCTGGCGCGTATCTCTACCCTGTCAGAGTCAGTGATTCTTTTACTCTCCGATCCATTGCTGCTCTTCGTAATACTCAATGACGGAGACACAATTAAGTGTCAAGTGGCTAACAATGGTTACCAGGGCATTTTCTACTTTCTCTCCCACCGTAGCCTGTGGAAGCCCCTCATCTCGAAGCTCGCCCCCACCATAACCCTAGGTCTGGGGGTCACCACGTTCATGTTCTTGTTCACCTATGTACCTCAAGCCGCAGTTATGGCTTTCACGAGTGGTCCCCTTGCTGCAATTAGCGCCGCTGTTCTCGTTCTCAGCGAAAGCTCTACCATCTTCACTGTGCTCAGCAAAAACTTCCTTATTGAAGATGCTCTACTGGATACCTTTGATGGAGTCCTCGTGTCGAAAAACACCACAGATTTGGTCTCGGGTGGGCGGCAAATCAAAGCTGGGGGTGATCCGATGGCGAAGCTGGGAAAAATGATTAAGAAGCCGTTCGCCAAGTTCACACCCAATGCTTTGATTAAGTACTTCATGTATCTTCCTTTGAACTTTATCCCGGTTGTTGGCACTGTTGCCTTTGTTGTGCTTCAGGGCAAGCGCGCTGGGCCAGCTGCTCATACGAGGTACTTCCAGTTGAAGGAGTGGAATAACTCGCAGAGGCAGAAGCATATTGAGGAGCATCAGGCTGCATATACTAGGTACGAAAATATTTACTTTCTTCCGCCAATGTTCGATTACTGACGACTCTACTGTAGCTTTGGTGTAGCAGCTGTTCTTCTAGAATTGGTGCCTGTAGCGTCCATTCTCTTTGCTTTCACCAATACTGTTGGCGCAGCATTGTGGGCAGCAGACATGGAGACTGGCAATACCACTTCGCAAGGCACAGCACCAAACCTTCGAGAGCAGGCCAAGAAGGCGGAATGATGTTGGAGGCAGATTCTTGCTCTCAATTGGCTGATTATCAATGGGCAGCTAGTGGAGGTACCCGTGCTATCTTGCTAACCACCAAGCTGTAAGATCAAATTATGACGGCGACGAACCTTTGAATCGCTTTCAATTGTTACATTGATCTCTACGATGAACGCTCCAAATTACAGGTCAATGCTAACCACCGTTCGACCGAACAGACCCGTCGAGTAGACTCAATCTAGGCGTGACCCACTATGACTTATCGAGATTCTCTATACCTCTCTTAAATTTGATAGCTAATAGTGATCAACATACGCTCAGATGCACCTACGGAGCAGACCTAAACAACGCAAGCTTATCTGTGTACGAGAATCATCGGGTAACTAGAGAAGCATAGAAATGGAAGCCGCGAATGTGAACGGCTTGAACAGGCAAGTCTCTCCGCAATGGTATACTGAAACAGCTGCAAGCATGCGCCTTGCGGAAAGCTCTATACCGTGAGTAGATTGGCCATATCTTTACTTATCACCAGTCGGCATTGTAAACAGTCAAACACCAGACGTCCAATGCCGTGTACTTGAAAATCAAGAGAATCCTGCAAAGCCATGTTGAGAAACCGTCTCCTTATCCCATGTTCTCATTCACGCACTCTTCTATCACCTGAACGTTTCTGTTATCTCGTTGCATAGAAAAGTCGTACAACTTTAATATTAAGAGTGTAGAAAGAAGCGCTGACAGTGTGCGTGAAACGGCTTCTTGCACATGCAGCCCACGTTCTTGTACCACCATGTATGACTCCGTTGCTTCTCGAAGGGGAAAGCTGGTCTGGTCCAGACATATTGAGTGTTGATTCACGCTCGCCGTAGCCGCTGCTGTTGCCCTAAGCGCTGTATTAGTTTCGGGTCTAATATCCGCCTTGTTGATACTCAATTTTACTTCCATTCACCTCACTCCTTCCTTCCTTCTCTTCAAAACAACATCACTCATTTGGAACTTCAGCAACCCACTCTCATTTCTCATCAACCTTACGTTGCGGTGGAGGTTACTCAGACATTCATTTACCTTCACTTCGATACGCTCATTCACGTACATATTGAACTCGTAGATCCCAAATCTCAGCACGCGCCAGGTTGTAAGTAGCATTTCCAGTCCAGTTGGCTCCTTCGAGTAGATCTTGCACCAAATTCTCTATTCGCCTAGCTAACGCCTCTGGATAGGCCAGCATGAAAGCGAAATTCTCCATTACCGGCTTGGCCATGGTTCCCCTTGCATTGCTCATCTCGTTGACGCCGTGCAGCGCACGTCCGCAACACGTCCGCGGTCATCGCCATAGCGATCACGTACGTCGCGCGGAGCAACCTTCCGCTAGCTCTGGCAGCAGCTTGTACATCAACACTGTAAGCGTTACATGTAAGCATTCTATGGCCTCACTTTATCTTCTGCCGAGCTGACATTAACGTCCAGCTTCCAACAATGCCCTTTTTATTCCAACTTCCACTGTAGCTGTAAACGCCTCTCTTGAGCCTAGTGCTACTTCTCTGCCTCTGCTTGTCCCTTTCCTAGTTCAACAAGCTACACCAGTGACTCTGGCAGTCAAGGAGATCGATGTCTCACAAGCTTCCGAGTACGCTCCTGAGAGACTTCGGGATGGGCCCGACTCTCACTCAGAGCCAATTCTAAGCTCTACAGCTACAATCGTTGAGCTTAACGCTACATGTACTGGTACTGTCACCAAAGGTTCTCTAGGTAAATAGATTCAGGTTGCCTCTTACGATCAGCTACTAATCTAGGATGTACCTAGCAGTCGGATCTTCTATCGATGTCGCCTCAGCAACACTTCATGATACAGATAGCAAGATCCACGATTTGGCCACTATTAGCTCCCCTTCGGCTCATGCTCACCTCATCCCAAGAACAAGCGCCGCAAGTAACCCGGGTGATGGCGGTTATCAGTCCTTTGTTCTTTCCTCTACTTCCCCAACATCGTCTTCTGTGGCTCCAAGTGCTACAGCGACGTCACCATGCCCAGCAGGCAACGGCACAAGCTACAAATCGGTTGATTCGATAGACTACACGGTTGTTTGCGGCATGGACTACGAAGACAACATCGAACCGTTCTACCTTGTAAAATCTTTCGCCGGCTGTGTCCAGAAATGCGACGCTTATAATTATGATCACGGTGGCGTTAAATGCCTGGCAGCCATATTTGTGCCTGCTCGATCGAACAATAAGGACGACTGCTATCTCAAATCCTCTCTTAACCATCCTTTGGTATCAACCGGGAGGTTGGAAGGCGCGTTACGAGTAGGATTTGCTACGTCCTCCACCTCAGCATCTAGCTCAAGTCAGACTGCGACCTCTACTTCTACGTCCCGTCAATCTTCCTCGACATCTAGCTTATCAGCATCCAGCTCAACTGTATCTGCAGCATCACCCATATCCTCAGCTACTGCCTCTAATGTTGGTGTTACTTATGCGACTGGAACTTCGGTCATCGCCCCATCAGCTGCATCTTCGCACCTCCATGGAACAGCACAAAATCAGCCATCTACGCAGTACATCAATATGCAGAGTGGCACCGGAATTAATCTTGCTCAGAGTCTTCTCGTCGTTGGCGTCAATGGCGATCTTACGACTGGCTATGACCTTTCTCCCCAGACTGGTATTCTACAGGCTAACATCTCAACTCAGTCCATGCTGTCGCCGCTCAAAGGCACCCCTCATCTTTCACGGGATGGTGGCCGAGGTGGCTATGTCAATGGTCAGCACCTGTTTATCTTCTGTGACACTGGATCATACTCGGCTCCTACGGCTAGCTCAAACGGCGGTTTCCATGGATTCGTTTCCAGCTCGGTAGCAATCGACGTCGGTATGAATGGCCTCAGTGGCAAAGCTTTGAACCTGCAAGACGGCATTGGTGAGTGGAGTGATGATGTTGGGCGTATGCGCGGTTTTGCTCCCCTAACTCTAGGAGAATTCGCCTACAACCAGGCTATGCAGGGCAATGGACAACGATATGCTGTCTGGCCCGAAGCTTCACTCATTCCGCTCGACGCCGAGACAAGTCTCATGTATGCTCCAATAGTTTACGACAACGTTAATATGGCCACGAGAGCAGCGGTTTTTACGTACACTGGCAACACTCTGCTTACAGTAACTGCCGGTGGCCTAGGTGGGCCTGTAGCACAACGTGCAGTAGAGAAGATCTTCGACCAGAACGAGGTAGAATATGGCTGTGGTGGTGGTATTCGATCTTGGGGTCCTTCTGGAATCGGTGGTGCCGACGGTAAAATCTATGTCTTTGGGATTGTTTCGGGTGGGGTGCTTCTAAGTAGGACTTCTCCGAGCAGCGTTGCAGACCGCAAATCTGTAAGTCTCCTTCAATCCCGCCATGGGCAAGTCACTAACCACAGGCAAAGTACCAATATTGGAATGGGAACACCTGGGGTTCAGAAATGCAATCTGCGGATTCAAAAGCGTTTTTCATCTCCGGACCGTACATGGATATTGATGTTTTTTACTCACCTCGTCATCTGACATTCATCGCGGTCTACCTGACCCCCTACGCCGATAGCACATTCTACTACCGTTATCTCAAAGCACCCTCACCGATCTTGCCACCGTACGCTCCAGGTGGAAATCCAAGCAGCGACCACGTTGAGAATCTCACCAAGTACCCATGGTCCGACCAACAAGTCCTCTACAAGGCTTCGCCAGGCAAGAGCGGAAAATACATTTACTCTGGTGGCGTCCAGTCACGGTACTATGGTACAGATGACATCTACAACGGAGGTTCAAAGATGTTAATCAGCTGGACCGCACCCACTGGCGAAGACCCAGCTTCAATGGACAGCGAGTATCAACTGGTCACAGCTGAGATTGACTGGGCTTAAGCTCATGACATGGTGCGGCCATTCACGACTTACGTGTACGTCTCGCTTTCACGATTTACGTGTACGTCTCGCTTTCACGATTTACGTGTGCACAATTCAGATCCTCGATTTCATGGCCAGTATGTCAGCCAAGCAAAACGGCAGCTGCGCCAATCTTCTGGATATATCCCGGATACTCCTGGGGATTTAGCAGTGGATTTTGCCCCTTCTTTTTTCCTTTGCCTTGTTATGTCGGTTAGGTTTTTTAGGCATGTTGGTCACTACTTTAGCAATTGCGAAGGAGCTACGAACTGTCAAGAAAATATGTGAGCCGAAATTATCAAGGATGGGAAATTGCGTTTACATTCTGCAGTGACCCTGCTGGCGGTTATACACTGCTGTACCTCTACTTGTGGCAATGAAAATGCGACTAGGAGAATACTTGTGTACAATAGGTTAGCAAAACAAATTCTACCTTGCAGATGAATGTATATTGTGAGCTTGATGTGATTAACGAAGTCTGTCTTTGCATGAGCCCTTGGGCCCCAGCCCCCTTCATTGCTCTCTTTCACCGGACATGATAGCGTCGTTGGAAATTAACCATCAAGGTAGGTACAAAAGCGAGCCGAAATCCAAACTTGATCTAGAACCGAACAAAAGGACGAGGGAAATTTTCTTGGAAAGAGAGCTAGAGGGAAGGGGAGGGGTGGGTGAAGGTGGGTGATTTGGAAACGGCTGGGCCGTTTGTAAAGTGTTTCTTTCTTTTTTTGAAAGGAAGGGGGGGGGGGGGGGGGGGTGGGGGGGGGGTCGGGGGCGGGTGGGGGGGGGGGGTGGGGCGGGGGGGGGGGGGGTGGGGGGGGGTGGGGGGGGAGGGGGGCGCCGGGGGGGGGGGTGCGGTGG